>OJFR01000705.1_pt1 | contig 10598 bp, 7 predicted proteins | sample 1594121 | NCBI WGS metagenome assembly OJFR01 (sample SAMN05416812, study PRJEB24817) | seawater metagenome | isolation source: Sea water | place: Canada:Atlantic | collected 2013-07 | reverse complement strand
TCTACACCTCTCTATTCGTCGGCAGCGTCAGATGTGTATAAGAGACAGATATATTTAATAGCATTTATAATTAGTGTAATCTTAACCTACTTATTCCAGTTTTCAGCTAAGGGTAGTAAAAGTTCTTATAAAGTTTATGAAGATAGAATAGAATATTTTAACCTTAAAGAACCTCCAGACAAGGAAGTAATTTTTATATCAGATATAGTTCAAGCTCGATATGAAGATGATTTTGGAAAGAGTTACAGTAGAGGTACTCCAAATCAACCTTTTATTTATTGTTATTTTAAAAATGATTATAAAGCAAAGAGTAAGAAGATTCAAAAAGATCGGTTGAAATTATTTTTAAGTGAAGATTATGATAAGGAAAAAAGTGTTATTCAGATTCTACAATTTTTTCAAAAGAAGAAAAAACAAGTTTATATCTCAACTAAGAGTAGCAAAATAAAAACTGCATTAAATTTAAAAAATTGGACAGATCCTGGAATTCATCCTTCAATACGACTTTAATATAACAATGGTTTTACAAAAAAGAATACTCCGCGCAAATTTGCGAAAACTCCTTCCAAACTCTGCGGTAAAAATCGTACTCCTTTTCCTATTTCTATCCTCCTGCACCTCAAGCAAAAAAGAAATAACCCCCGCATTCTACCATTGGCAAACTAATTTTTCTTTAACTCAATCCGAAAAAGATTATCTCCAAGATTTTTCCATAAAAAAACTCTACGTTAAATTTTTCGATGTCGATTGGAATGGAAGATTGCAAGAACCATTGCCAGTTGCCGAAGTAATTTTAGACACCACAGATTTGGAGAATATCGAAATCATTCCCACGATTTTCATCACCAATCGAAGTTTGAAGAATTACCCATTGGAGAAAATGGAGTTGCTAGGAAAAAACATTTTGGAGAAAATTTTTTCCATAAAAAAGGACGTGCGAGAAATCCAAATTGATTGCGATTGGTCAGAAACCACGGAGGAAAAATATTTCCGATTGTTGCGTTTTTTTAGAAAAAAAATTAAAGAAGAAAAGATTCAATTAAGTGCTACGATCCGATTGCATCAAATCAAATATTTTAAGCGAACAGGAGTGCCGCCTGTGGATCGAGGAATGTTGATGTTTTACAATGTCGATGATGTAAAAGATTATAAAACTAAAAATTCTATTCTCGATTTAGAGGTTGCTAAACAATACTTTTTTAATTTTGAAAATTACCCTTTGGAATTAGATGTGGCATTGCCGATTTTTTCATGGGGCGTTTTATATCGAGGTGGTGGAATGGTGAAGTTGATTAATAATCTTCGAGCGGAAGATATGGTGGATGATTCGTTTTTTTTGCAAACCGATGAAACGCATTTTGAGGTGATAAAAAGTACTTATCTTCATGGGAGGTATTTGTATGAAGGAGATATAATTCGATTCGAAACAGTTCCATTGGAAACATTGGAAATGTCTGCTGAACTTTTAAAATCTAAAATTGAAAACCCAAATGTGACGATCAGTTTTTATCATTTGGATACGACTACGATTAAACATTACCCTTATGGAAATCTTGAAGAAGTTATTGACGCGTTTGAATGAATATCGAATATCTAATATCGGACGCTTGTTCTTAAATCGGTATTCGATATTCATTTTTCTTTTAGTCCTTCCTTTCCAAATTTCTAAAGGATGCGGACCTTACCATTTGACCTTTGAAGGATACTCGTTTATGAATCCTAATATCGTAAATACAGAGGCAACCTATGCGCCATATTTTTTACGGTTTAATGATCTATATAATTCACCTGATTCCTTGGAACACATTCAGCAAGATGAAAACTTGCAGGAATGGAACGAACGATTTTGTAATTTATATTCAATAAAAGATATCCAATACGTTGTTTATAAAGCAACGATAAATGATATGAAGCAATTGCGAAATGCTTCCAATGATAAAAAGGCTAAAATCCCCAAGCGCTTCAGGAATAACAACTTTGCTCATCATTTGCGTGATGAGAAATGTAGCGAAGTTATGGAGTATTTGATTTACGCCAAGCAATGCGAAAGGCATGCGACGGTAGGCGAGGGGTGGAGTACGCCTAAACGAGATGTGGTCGAAATGCAAAAAATGGTGGAGCGTGGCAAACGTGCTTTTATGAAAACGGAATCACATTATGTACGCTTGAGATATGCTTATCAAATCATTCGAATGGCACATTATGCGAAGGCGTACAAAGCGGTTTTGAAGTTACACGATGAGTTGATGCCGAAGGTTCATGCCAATCCAAGTTTGTTGGATTATTGGATTATGGGACACAAGGCGGGTGCTTTGTTGAAGTTAGGAAATCGAGTGGAAGCAGCTTATATGTACTCTTTAATTTTTGCTAATTGCTCGAGTAAACGACAGTCCGCCTATCAAAGTTTTTCTATAAAAAATAATGAGGAATGGGATCAGTTAGTTTTGAAATGTAAGAGTGATGAAGAGCGTGCGATGTTATACACGATTCGAGCAAATCATGATGACAGTCGAGTGATTTTTGAGATGGAAAAAATTTATGAATTTGATCCGACGAGTGAAAATTTAGAATTATTGTTGGTTAAGGAAATTATCAAATTAGAGAAAGATTTTTTGGGGAAAGATTTTAATGATAACAAAAAACGGAACAAAACATATTTTAAAATACCTCGGAAAAATGCGGAAAAGTATTTAAAACGAACGCAGGAATTTGTAAACAAATGTGTCCAAGAAAAGAAAGTAATTGATTTGGATTTATGGAAAATTGCAGATGGATATTTGACTTTTTTGGGAGGTGATTATGTTGAAGCGAACCAAATGTTTACTAGGCTTAAGAATGCTATCGGAAGTGAAAATGAAGCGATGGTGGAACAATTAGATGCAGCACAATTAGCACTAAAAGTTGCGCAATATAATCCACCCATTACGCTTAAAGATGAAAATGAAATTGGGAATATAATTCGTAATAATCCTAACTATTGGAAGTATAAAGGTTTCCCAGATTATATCAATGATAAGCTGGTGGACATGTATAATAAGTCTGGCGAAAAGGGGAAAGCATTTCGGTTGCATCACACTTTGGATGCTTTAAAAATGAATCCTGATATCGAAATGATTGATGACCTTTTGAGGATTTGTGATAAAGAAGACAAAAGTAATTTGGAAGAAGTACTAGTTAAAAAAGATGGACTGTCAACGATTAAAAATGATTTGCTTTTGCTGAAAGGAATTCTCTTTTTTAATGATGATAAAATCGAAGCCGCAGCGGAAACTTTTCGAAAAATTCCCCGAAATGTTCGAGACTTAGAACCGAAGTTTAACCCATTTCATGAACATATAATTGACTGTGTTCATTGCCCGATTGCTGATACCACCTTGTTTGACCGAGCAGGAATAGTGGAAGAGTTATTGAAGTTGGAATATCAAGGTCGTGCGCATTTGGAGAGTGGTGCATCGTCTTTTTATAAGTTGGGGAATGCTTATTACAACATGACTTATTATGGAGATTCTTGGCAAGTAACTGACCTCTTTCGAAGTGGTGGAAATTGGGGTTATGTGAATAAAAGTAATCGCTACTTGGTGTATGGGTCGGAGCTAGGCAATATCGAAAATAAGAAAATGAATCAAGCTCGGAAATATTATGAGACTGCCTTGGAGTTAGCTAAAAATAAAGAGCTTGCTGCACGTGCTTGTTTTATGTTGGCGAAGTGTGATTTGAATGATTTCTACATAGATCCAGAAACAGAGTACCATCCTTATGATGATTTGATTCCTATTTTACCAGAGAAATATAATAGCTATTATTTGAGGTTTAAAAACGAATTTTCGGAGACTCTGTTTTATGAAGAGGCTGTGGATGAGTGTTTGTTTTTGAATGCGTATTGAAACTCCCAACCCCTAAAGGGGAGCCTTTTCGATTATGCCTGTGGCAATCGAAAAAACCTATAAGGACTTGTTTTCCTTAGTGGTTACAATTCAATTCCTATAAAAGTATAATCGTTAATCATATCATGTTTAATTTTTTTCCTTGCCGGAAGGCATAGAAAAAAGGCTCCCCTTTAGGGGTGGGGGTTAAAGAAATCTTAAAATCCCATCTCTCCCCAACCTATTCCTTTCTCAACCAGTCTTACCTATTATAACCGCAAAAAATATAAAGCAACCTAAAAGTTATTCAAACTAAAATCTAAAGCCTATGAAAAATTTAAAAATATTACTCGTTTTGCTCGCAAGCATAATTTCCATTGGAAGTTGTTCCAAGGAAGATGATTTGATACAAGATTATGATGTCAAAATTGAAAAAGCATTTGAATTAAAAATGGATTTGGAAGCTACGATTTCAGAGGAAAATTTGAGTGTGAAGGTAACAGATGTTTTGGAAGATTCTCGTTGTCCTGAGTTAGCAATATGTGTTTGGGAAGGGCAAATAAAGTTAGAGATTGAAATTACCGATAACCAAGTTACTTCCACTAAAGAAATTATTTATCGACTAGGAAAAGACTTACCGCTAGAATTTGGTGACTATATTTTTTCACTAATTCAAGTAACACCCGATAGTCAAATTGATGAAGTGATTGAATTAAATGATTACACCTTCACTTTCTTTATCGAAAAAAAATAAACTGACAGCAGCTATTTAACTAAAACTATTTTACAACATCCGAGTTAATTTCCATCCTTTGTCGATTCATTTCGGCAAAGGATTTTTTCAAAAAATCATTTTTAGATTTTATTCCGTAACCGAAACATCCCCCGAAAACATTTCCTTCAGTCCATCCTTAAAAAGGATTTCTGCCGAGAATATATAAACACCAGTATTGACATTTTTTCCTTTAAAAAATCCATTCCAACCAATCAAATCATCATTCGGTTGAAAATTATTATTGGAAAAAACTACGCCACCCCAACGATTAAAGACTTGAAAACTCACGACTTCTTCCACATCAATTCCTCCATAGATCGTAAAATAATCATTGTACCCATCGCCGTTTGGAGAGAATGCATTTGGGATAAAAACATTTCGAGTTTGATCAACTGTGATGGTAATCGAATCAATCGTAGCGCAATCATTTTCATCTCTTGCGATCAATGCATAAGTGGTCGTTTCGAGAGGATAAAAATTTGGATTAAGGCAATCTGTGGAACAATTCAATCCTTCCGTTTCCAACCAAATAAAAGATTCGATTGGTAAATTTGATTGCACTTGCAGATCATATGATTCCCCTAGTTTTATAGTAACGTCTTCTCCCAAATCAATTTGAATTGCCAAAGGATCGACCAGTACCGCATTTAAAGTCGTTTCACATTGGTAACTATCCATGATATTTATCGCATAACTTCCTTGTGCTAAATTTTCGATAATCGGATTAGTTTGGGCAGGTTCTCCATTGACGGAAAAAGTGTAAGTCCCAGAACCATTTTGAATATTTGAAATAATTATAGAACCATTGTTTTCCTCAGGACATCCAGGAGATGTAATTTCCAGATCTGCTGTAATCCCCAAATCAGGAGCCATTTCCAAAAATGTAATGACATTACTATCACAACCATTGGAAGCTATTAAACTATCAACATACATTCCAGTTGAATTATAAATCGAGTTGCCAACTTGTAATTCCAAACCTTGGCAAAGCGTATCGTATTGAATAAATTCATCAGGCGATTCTAGCATTTCTACTTCATTAGAAATGACTCGACATTTTGAATTATCAATCGTACCAATTGAATTGGAAACAAAGGTTCGATACAAGTCTCCTTCAATTGGATTGCTAACGAAAATGGAGTTACTATTTTCTCCAATCAGATCATTCCAAGTCACTCCATTATCAATACTAATTTGCCATTGGAAATATGGATTCGGATATTGCGATCCAAAAACTGCAGCACTAATTGTCGAAGGTTGTCCAGCGCAAAAGAAAGGACTTGCGGCACTTGCATCAATCTCAGGACCACACGCTTGAAAGGAAATATTGTCAATCGCTAAATCATTTCCAAGTCCGCCTGGTGCATTATTTCGAATGGATAAAGTCAAGGAAGTTGTTCCTGGAGCAGAGGTAAAAGTGAAACCATAATTATTCCATTGCTGATTTGCGGGAACAGAACCGGTGGAATATTGAGTAACTCCATCGATCAAGAAATCCAAATTTGGGTTAATTTGACCTGAGCTATTGAGCAGATTAATCACATCGGCAGAGAACTGGTAAAATGTATTTTCACAAAGATTATCTACCGTTTTTTTATAAAAAACACCTGGATCAAAACTCGCATTAATCACCATCATGTATCCTTCTGGATCAGGACTATTGTCTCCAATATTCACCCAAGCAGAGGCAGCAAAACTTCCCCAAGTTGAAGTGTTATTGGTAATGGTATAAAACCCATCATCAGGTGGAGGAGAAGCTTGGTAAACAAAACCAGGGGCATAACCATTTACATCATTTGGTAAAACATTATCAGTACCTGAACCAAAGTCACCATCGGTAAAGATATTTTCTCCCAAAGTACCATTGCAGAAATTATCAGGACTAGCTGCTGAAAAGGTGGCCTTATCAAAAAATTTATTTTGGTAAATGTCTTGTTGAGAAAAGAGAAAAGACTTGCCAAAAGATAGGATAAGCAAGCAACTATTAAGAAGCAAAAGAGTTCGTGTAATCACTATTTTTTAAAATTTGAATTTGATTTCAGGTTAATCAATCACAAAATAGGAAAAAGACTTGAAATTAAATATCACTTGGTTGCTAAAATACCGGTTTAAGTTTCTCGAAAAAAAATCATACTTTTCAGCTCAAATAAAACAACAAAACTATGTTTTTTCCAATCGGTGATGATCAAGTTAAAGGAGGGTATTTCCCTTTATTCGCATATGGATTTATAGCTTTAAATGTGATCGCATATATCTTGCAAATGCAAGATCCCAATTTATTGATTTGTGAGTATGGTTCGGTTCCCAACGATATTTTAAATGGTCGGAACTATCACACGCTTTTGACCAGTATGTTTATGCATGGAGGACTCATGCATATTATTGGCAATATGCTTTTCCTTTGGGTATTTGCAGATAATATTGAGGCGACTGTAGGGAGTGTTAAATTTGTCATTTTTTATATTCTGGGAGGAATTGCGGCATCTGTTGCTCATATTTATTTGGGAGCAGGAACCGAACAAATAGGCTGTTGTTATCCTTGTGGAAACGCTCAAGGAATAAAATGTACAGGTGATGTAATTAATATGTGTTCCGGTTCAATTCCAACAGTTGGAGCAAGTGGAGCGATTTCGGCTGTCTTAGGAGCTTACCTAGTGATGTTTCCAAAATCAAGTATTAAGGTTTTAGTTCTAGCATTTTTTCGCTCTTTTCGATTGCCTGCATATGTTGTTTTAGGTATCTGGATTGCAATGCAATTGTATAGTGGTTTTTTGGCAATGGGACAAGCGGCAGGAGGAGGAACAGCATGGTGGGCGCACATTGGAGGTTTTGTATTTGGAATAGCAGCTGGATTTTTATTTAAGGAAAAAGGAAATGTTTTTTTGAAAAATGATCCTAATACTCCAACACCTCCACCGAGATCATTTGATCAGGATGATATAGTTTGAAAACATCTAAAACCGCATTTACTTTTTTCAAAAAGAATACATAATTTATAAATCTAATTTTTCAACAAAAAATAAAATATTATGGTAAACAAAGGCTGGTTGTATGGCTTGATGGTCTTCTTAGCTCAAACGTGCAACCCATATTATAGCGCAAATGATACTCCAAATCAGTATGAGGAAGAGATCGTTTTTGAAGATCAGGCGATAGAAGAAAATGAAGTAGTCGAAATTCCTTTGGAAGCATTTGAGCTTGATGAAGCTATTGAAGTTGAACCATCAAGAAATCGAGATCGAGTAATGGAAGAACCACCTCCTCCACCTCCATCTCCTAGGACAGCACCAGAACCACAAGAGGAGTCAATTTATAAGGTGGTGGAAGATATGCCAAGGTTTCCGGGATGTGAACAAAAAGCAATTGGGAAATCTGAATTAAAAGAATGTTCACAAAAGGAGATGTTGGAATTCATTTATAGCAATATTAAATATCCGAAAATTGCAAAAGAGAATGGAATTGAAGGGAGAGTAATTCTTCAATTTGTTGTTGCCAGAAATGGAGATATTGAAAATGTAAGAGTGCTTCGCGACCCTGGTGCAGGATGCGGGAAAGAAGCAGAACGAGTGGTTAATATGATGCCTAATTGGATTCCAGGAAAACAAAGGGGTAGGCCTGTGAAGGTTCAATATACCTTACCCGTTTCATTTAAGTTGCCGAAGGAAAAAGTGGAGGAAGAACCAATATTATATGCACCGCAAGAAATAGAAGAACCTCCGCAAGAGGAGAAAGCTTTTAAAGTGGTAGAAGATATGCCAAGATTTCCAGGCTGTGAAAATCAAGGGTTAAATAAAAGTGAAAGAAAACAATGCTCTGATGAGAAGTTGGTTAATTTTATTTCGAGCAATATTGTTTACCCTGAAGTTGCAAGGAAAAATGGAATTGAAGGTCGAGTGATAGTGAAATTTATGGTAGAAAAAGATGGACGTGTAACTAGGGTGAAAGTGCTACGCGATCCTGGTGGGGACTGTGGAAAGGAAGCTGAACGAGTATTGAAAATGATGCCGAATTTTATTCCAGGAAAACAGCGAGGGAAAGCTGTGAAGGTTTGGTTTACGATGCCAGTTTCATTTAAATTACCAAAGGCGACTCCAAAGTCTAAAAATTAAGAATAGACTCTATTAATATTTACCAAGAGTAGTCTTATTACAAAAGCCGAATCTGCTATCTAGCAAATTCGGCTTTTGTTTTTTTGGAAAAAAAACTAACTCAACTCTTCCTCAATTTTTACAATCACTTCCTTCGCACTATCATAAGTTTCTTGCATTGCAGCTGAATTATCCATACCTGCAAAAAGTGCCATTTCGCAAGTTTTGATTATTTTTATAAAACTGTCAATATGATTTTGAGAAACATTTAGTGACTGCAATTTATCTTGAATATTTGCTTTAGATAATTCCGCGATGGGGATTTTTAGTTTATCGCAAACATACCCAAAAGATGCTCTCGACACTTCATCATAGAATCCTTTTGAGTTTTGGTTGTTCATGAATTGTTCTGCTTGTGTTAGTTTTTGCACCGCTACTTTTTGTGCTCGTTGCACTTTTAATAATTCATAATCAATCGATCCTTCTCGAATTAATTTTTGTCGATAAACTAACGCACCCCCTAAAAATAGAAAAGGCAACAAGGTTAAAATCCAAAAGAGCGGCGACCCAAAAAAGAAATTTCCTTTTTTAGAAAAAGTCGTTTCGGTTTTGATTGGAAGCAATTCAGGTTTTGCAATTCCTTTATCCGTTATATTGGAAGTTCGTTTCTTTCTACCTTTTTTGACATTCACTTCAAGAGGGTTTACTCCCAACGTTACAAAATCTAAACTATCTGTATCGTAATAAGTGAAGCGTGGTTGAACGGAATAATTTCCAGGTTTTAAAGGCAATGCTTGGTATTCTAAAATTTTCCGACCATAGATTTCACCTCCTTTTTCAAAAGTAGTTTCTTCCAAAATGCGTGGATCGTACACTTCAAAATTTTCTCCTAAATCCATGGATGGAGAAATGATTCTTTTCAAATCACCATTACCTTCAATCGACATCGTAATGACCATAGCATCGTCAGTTGAGAGGTCTCGATTATTAACGGAAGCCTTCATTTCATATGTTCCCACCGCACCGCTAAAGTTAGGAGGAATGCTATCAGACGGAAATGGGACGACATTAATATTGAGAGAATCGACTTGGTAGGGGATGTATTTCACTTCGTTAAAAAAGAAACTTTTTCGACGACCTGGTTCGGATTTTCCCAGTCGAATATTCATAGGATCGATGGTCAACAAACCTGCTTGTTGTGGAAATAAGGCTACTCGCTTGAAGACTTTAGTAGCATACATTTCGCCATTAATTTCTTCTTGCATGGTTCGATAACTAAATCGTCGAATGTCTTGAGCAAAAAATCCATTGTACTCAGGATCCTCTCCCATGTCGTAACTTTCGATATTTACTTTAGTGTATAATTTATAATCGACGGTAATTTGTTGACCAATTCGAGCGACAGTAGTATTGGGCTCTACTTGGACAAAAAACTCATCTCCAGCATCTACCGTTCCAGCAGGAACGTTTTTCTTTTTGACTACTTCAATGGAAAACGGTTTGGTTCTTTCTAGTTTCCCATTGACTTTTGCTGTAGCTGAACCGATAGTATATTTTCCAGGTCTTTTTGCTTTTACATTATAAACGACAGAGTAGGAGGTACTTCCTTTTCCATTGACAATGGTAGATGATTGCCGCTGTGAAGGGTTTCCAACTTGATTAAATCCTCGCCACGTTGGAGGTGTAAATTGCGTCCACGTACCATTCGTCAGCGTAAAAGTAACGGTGAAATATTGATCTTCTACAATTCTTTTAGCGTCAGCTTCAGCTGTAAAAGTTACTTGACTTTGAACGGTATTAAAAAATGGTAAAAGGAAGACGACTGTCTCTTATACACATCTCCGAGCCCACGAGACCGAGGCTGATCTCGTA
>OJFR01000699.1_pt1 | contig 10672 bp, 9 predicted proteins | sample 1594121 | NCBI WGS metagenome assembly OJFR01 (sample SAMN05416812, study PRJEB24817) | seawater metagenome | isolation source: Sea water | place: Canada:Atlantic | collected 2013-07 | reverse complement strand
CGGAGATGTGTATAAGAGACAGACTTATATATGGGCGGCATAATGCCTTACGATTTAAAAGCAATTGCTTTGCCCCCTGAAAACCATACACGGGTTATATTTAATACTAAGGTCGTTGGGTTAACAGAGTCGCGGATTCAGTCTTACTGGGCACAAATGCGCTTCACAGGGCGTAAAAAAGCGCCCAAAGAAATTAAAAACGAAATGTCAGTGCTTGAGTATTTGCAAAATCATGAGGGTGCCGTGGGCTATTTGCTTGCAGGCACGCCTATTCCTGATGGGTTATCTGTTATTTATACCGTTCGTTAAGCACAAAATCTTCTTTCAAAGCCAAGCTGGATGCTAGGTCAATAACACCTTCACCGCTTGCCACATCAAATTTAGCGCTAAAACAGACAAGGTAATTTGTACAATACGCTTAAATCGCTCTGCGGGTATTTTGTTGAGCAGTTTTAAACCTAACCAAGTGCCGATGGCACCTGCGGCGATCATGGCGATGACCAAAGGCAGCCATTGCCAAAATGCAAACCCCGCCACACCATACACTAACGCTTTAAGGGTATGCTGCATGGTCATGCTGGATGAAAACGTCGCAGTGAAACGCATTTTGTCGTAGTCCTTGGTGTGCAAATAGCTGCCGACTAACGGGCCACTGGCGCCTACAAACATCGACAAAAACGTAGTGCTCAGCCCTGCCATTGCTTTGCCAAGCGGGCTTGATTCTTTAATGCTAGGTTTTTTGCCCCACAGTAAAAAAAGTACAAACCCGCCGACGAACAGTTTCATCCAATCCAGTGGTACATCACTGACCACAAAAAATGCCATTAGCGCGCCAATCAAGCCACCAGCCACGAAAAACAGCAACATACTGCTATCAACATGGCGATACGTCAGTAGCATTCGGTTAGCGTTTGAGCCTAACTGCACCAAACCGTGCACAGGAATAACAACGGCCATAGGCAAAAACGACGCCATGACCACCAGCAGTAACAAGCCACCACCAGCGCCCATCGCAGCGGTTAAAAACGAGGTAAAACCTGCCAGAACAATTAAAAAAAAGGAAAGCGTTGGGCTGACCAACTCACTGCTAAAAAACTCCATATCACTATGCTTACAACTGACTTAAGAGGGCTATAGCCTATATTGAATAAATAGTTGTTTCGACCCATTTTGCTGTGCCGCTAACATATTGTGCAAAGATAACCGGAAAAGAATTTGACTCTTAGCCATCCTAGAGTATTTTTAATACAAAGATGTTGCATTTCACACAGTTGTAAATCGAATTATCTATTATATGACGTTCTTTCCTAGACCAATTTTCGCCATCTGCTTATTGCTTGGCAGCTATACATGTTTTGCTAGTGCGCAAGCAGAAGATAACCTGCAATTCTCCGGCTTTGCGCGTGTGGTAATGGGCTATTTAGACGATAGCAACGCCGAATATGCAGGCTATGACGACAGTATCAGTCTAGGAGAGCAATCACTCTTAGGCTTACAAGCGGATTATCAATTTAACGAAACCTTGTCTATCACTGGTCAATTGGTGGGGCATACAAATGAACGGCGTGAATCGAGGTTGGAGTGGTTGTACGTCACGTACAAACCGAGTAACGCTTTTCAAGTAAAATTGGGTAAACAACGTCTTCCTTTTTTTAATTACAGTGACAGTCTTGATGTGGGCTTTGCTTATCCTTGGCTCACCCTACCAAAACAATTTTACGAAACCTCATTCTTCTCAACTTTTGAAGGATTGCTGGCCAATTACGAGTTTCCGGTTTCCGTTCTACTCATCAACCTTGAAGGATATTGGGGTTATTACGACGATGATATTTACTCCCCAGATGGCGGCGTTGAAACCAAGGTAACTGGGCTATTTGGCTTTAACACCAGCGTGACATGGAAAAACTGGAACGCTCGGGCTTCATACAACCAAGGCAACACTGAATTAACGCTGCTGAGCGCGAGTCAATTTGGCGAGCAGTTAAGGCAAGTAGGTTTTGAACGAAGTGCTGATTGGTTAGACCCGAACGGATTGATACAGTTTTATCAATTCAGTGTTAACTACGAAGATTTAAATTATTTTTTGCGCAGTGAAATCGCTAAAATGGAAGGCGAAAGTGGCATGGTGCCTGATATAGACAGTTTCTATGTTTCAGTCGGCTACAACTTTTATCCTTATACAATTTACCTTTCATACAGCAAACGCGATCTTTACTATGACCATCCAGAAAACGAAATACCATTTGGCGTATCTGATCAGTTAAATGCCCTTGCGGGCGGCTATGTTGCCGTCACAAACGGCTTTTTAGATGATAAGTCCGCAGGCACCAAGGTTGGTATACGCTGGGATTGGCGTTCAAATGTAGCCCTAAAAGCAGAAGCAACCTATATTGACGCCGACGAGAAAATCAGTGGTGACTTTACCCTGCGAGACCTAGGAAACTTTGACGGCAGTGCAATTTTGTATCAGCTTGGTTTAGAGTGGGTATTCTGATGAATAAATACCTCTGCATAGTGATACTTAGTTTTCTTGGCTCTGTAAAAGCGGCAATGGCAAATGACGCGCTCATTATTGTTGCCAACACGTCTGACGCTTCAATTCAATTAACCCGCCAACAGGTGCGTAACCTCTTCATGGGGGGCGCTTTGTCCTATGATTTAAATGCGGTGGCGCTACCACCTGAGAATCACACTCGCGTGTTGTTTAACACCAAGGTAGTGGGCCTAACTGAATCGCGCATTCAGTCATATTGGGCGCAAATGCGTTTTACTGGGCGTAAAAAGGCACCGAAAGAAATCAACAATGAGCAGCAGGTTTTAGAGTACTTAAAAACCCACCAGGGCTCTATCGGTTATTTACCAGCAGGAATGCCTGTACCTGATGAACTAACCGTTGTGTACAAAATCAACTAGCCAGAATATCTTTCAAACTCTTAGGTTTAGAAAACAAATACCCTTGCAATTGATGACAGCCATTGGCGATTAAAAAGTCAGCTTGCTCTCTTGTTTCTACCCCTTCAGCACAAATATGTAAATTGAGCTGCTTGGCCATTTCGATAATGGTTTTGGTAACCAGGGTACTACGTTTAGAGACATTCAAGTTATCTACAAACTGCTTGTCGATTTTCAAAGTATTTAAGTGAATCTGCGTTAAATAGCCTAGTGACGAATAGCCAGCCCCAAAATCATCAAGAGCGATTGAGCAGCCCATATCTCGAATTTGTTTTAGAAACTGATTAGCCACGTCAAAGTTTTCCAAATAAGCAGATTCCGTGACTTCAAACTCAATAAACGACGTATCAACGCTATATTTCTCAAACATCGCGCGAATGTAGTCTACCAGAGAGGCATTATTGATATCATGCGCAGAAAGGTTGATGGATAACACCACATGTTCTTCATGCAACGCTAGCAGCTGGTTTAGCTCTTCGCATATCTGCTGAATAACCCACTTGGTGATGGATAAAATCTTACCGCTTTGTTCTGCGATCGGAATAAACTCAGCAGGAGAAACGAAACCCAGTTGTTCACTATGCCAGCGGATCAAAGCTTCGTACCCCACTACAGTTTCATTCGGTGAAACCTTAGCCTGGTAATGTACAGTGAATTCGTCGTTTTTAATGCCATTAGAAATAGAGTTAGCCACCAACAGGCGACGTTTATTGTCTTCCATCATATCGGGCACAAAAACCGTATGAGTGCTTCGCCCAGCCATTTTTGAGCGGTACATAGCGATATCAGCATTACTGATAAATTCACTCACATTGAAATGTGAATCGCTGGCCCGGGCAATACCGATACTCACACCAATTTGCATTTCCCAAGATTGGATTTCAAATGGCTTGCTTAAGCCGTTAACTATGCGTTCTGATATTTCAAATAGCATAATGTCGTCAGGGTCGTTGTGCAGCAAAATCAAAAACTCATCGCCCCCCAAGCGAGAAATTAAATCTCCTTCACGTAAAAAGTTTTTAGTGCGCTGACAGACTTCTAACAACAGCAAATCACCGATTTCATGCCCAAAGGAATCGTTAATGCCTTTAAAGCCATCAAGATCAAAATACATCAGGGCAAGATTGCGCTTATCGCGTTTCGCCTTCGCCAACTCTATACGCAAGGTTTCCATAAAAAATTGTCGATTAGGTAAGCCGGTTAAACCATCAAAGTTAGCTAAACGTTCCATGGCTTTTTGCTGTTCTTTTAGTTGCTGGGTGTATTCGCTGTTTTTCTCAGTTTCATTGCTGATGGTTTCCATCATGCTATTGATATCACGGCTTAACTCAGCCACTTCTTGTTTACCGCGAATGTCGATCCTAAGGGAATAGTCATGGGTTTCTTGAATTTTTTGCGCTAAGCGCGACAAGCGGCTCAGTGGTAAAAAGAGCTTTCGTTGAATCATCAACGAACCCACTATCGCAATAAACAAAACTAACAATACCAAGGGTAATACGCGTTTTAACAGCGTTAGCTTACTGTTATTCAATGGCCCTACTGAGTCATTCACTATGAGTAAATAACCTAAGGGTAAGCGAGTATCACCTACTAGTTTGAGTGCAATCAGTTCGCCGGCTTTTACCGACACCCCAAATTCGCGACGTTGCAATTCACTTAGCTGCACATCCCCTTCAAAGTCGTCAGGCTCAAAAAGCGGGCCGAAGTAAACATTAATACGCTGCCATTGATCATCATAAACCACTGCGTATTTAACGTTTTCGTAGCGATCTAAACGCAGCAAGGTAGTGGTGACCTCAAATACGTCCGGTTCAGACGCAATCAAGGAAACAAGGTCGTTCGCCATGTTTTCTGATAAGCCATCTAAGTCACTACTGGTTGTTTCTAAATAGAGTCTTTCATACTCTTCAATGGAAAAAACAACCACCGCAGCACACACCAATGAAATGGCGACGACAGTGAGCATAGTGGTAGTGCTTTTAATGCTTTTAAACAACATGTATCTATCCCTTTCAACCGAATCACTTTAAAGCTAACAGCATGGCTTATCACGCTAAAATACAATCACTAAACACATAAATTAAGCATATTCCGGCGGGCTATAAAGTAACCCATTGCCGATTATATAGCATAATAATTATTCTAAAGATTCGATATTAAACAATTGGTTAAGTTTTCAACTTCTCTTTAAACATGACGCACTGACGCCATCACCTTGTTGCTCTTTGGTTAAGCGCACGAATTAACGCTTTTCGCCGAGCTGCCCCTTCGCTCCCCATATCGATTCAACTCACTTTACTTATTTCAACTTGGCTTAAAAACCAGAATTAAACAGGCTTTATTGCATAAGGTCACTGTTAAGCAAGCGTTAAATAAAGCGAACTCGCACAGCAAGTGCACATTTAAACAACATTTTTAACAAAGTTAAGCCGCTGATCTTTCTCTAATTATTTAAAAACCGGCTGAAATGTGAAGTTTTTGTAAGCAAAAACAATTGACGATGTTAAAACAATTTGGGAATATGCTCACCAGTCGGGCATATACCCATTATATATATTTTAGCGATACGTAAGAGCTTATGCTCCAAATCAAATGATGGTTAATGGGTTTATCGGCGTTAAGTGATTTCCTAAGGAAATCTAACCACCACACACATATTTACTTTTACTAGGACACAATGATGTTAAAAAACATACAGACAACACTAGTTTCAACAGCCACCAAACGCTTTCACAATGCATCTAACGTAAAGGCGAGTCATGCCCGTTCAGCGTCACTTTTTAGCAAAGTAGGCCTAGTAGCTGCCGCTGTAATGACCGCATCAGCGCCTGTTAACGCCGCTTCATTCCTTGATGGCTTAGTGGATGTAAATTTTTTAGCCATGCAAAATTATCAGTCGATTCAGGCGAAAGAAGGCGCGTTTCGCCCAGTAGATGAAGAGCAATCAGCTGGATTTGGCCGTATCAGAGCCAACTTGATGTTTAAGTTTCACGTTAACGAGTACATCACCGCTGATATCGATATTGCCGAAGAGCCAAATGACTTTGGTAACAATGGCGACCGAGACTTCTCGTTTCACAATGACTACGCCGGTATCGAGTTTGATGTGTTTGGTTTGACTAAATACGAGCGTGAAAATGCAGATTTGACCCTACGTTTGGGTAATATCGGTGGCTCGCCATTCCAATTTAAAGGTTTTCAAGACGGTGCTGATAACCAAGGCAACGCGCTTATTGGTAACTGGATGACCGACTACGCCACCGCAGAAAACGGTGCACAATTACGCTACAACGAGCGCTTTGATAGCGGTGTGCTTCGCGCTTATAACGTGACGGGCCACATTACAACCTCAAGCTTTGGTGAAGCATTTCAAGAAGATCGCGGTTTTAACTACCTTCTTCAAGGTACCTTGGAGTTCACCGGTGGCTTTAAAGTGGGTTTGAACTTCTTACAAGCCAATCAAGGCGACCAACTACGCTTTGAAAACGGTGTTGCCAGCCTAGACGGCCTAACTACCACAAACTATCGCTTTGGTGATGGTGAAAACTACAACTTCTCAGCTTCACCTAGCAGTGAGCGTGATACTCACGTAGGTATTATGCCTGGCCTTGACCAAACAACGATTCAGCTAAACTTAGCTTATCAACCGAATGCAAATACCAGCGTTATTTTGATGCTAGGCCAATCAAGCGATGACTATACCTTTGCAGATACCGAAGGTAACGCTGTTGCCGGTATTACTTATTTCGGCACCGATGGCGTAGCAGACCCTCAGGGCACTACATTTGATTCCAACAGAGTCATCAAAGGTGAGTCATCTGTTGAGTATTGGACCGTAGAAGCCCAGCACTACATTATTCCAGGTAAATTGTATCTTGCTGCCCGTTATGGAGAAGCCGAAAACACCTCTGACTTGATTGCCCAAACAGACAACACAGTAGAGCGCTTACAAGTTGCCGCAGGTTACTGGTTCAACGATAGAACCCTATTGAAAGTTGAATATGTTGATCAAGACGAAGGCATCAACTCTGGTGGCCAAATTGGCGCAGGCTTTGACGGCATCACGTCTGAGATTTCAGTTAAGTTTTAATTTTTGGCCGGCTACAGCTGGCTTCTTGCACTTCACTAAGCGTGCAGTTGAAAACAGCGCTTAGTGAGTCACCCACAGAAAACATAAGGGGAATGCCCGATGTTGAAAAAAATAACGATAGCAACTTGCACCGCGCTTAGCATAAGCGCGGCATTAACCATCAGTGCCTCAGCAAGCGCTGAAACCATCACCATCGCAACGGTTAACAACGGCGATATGATCACCATGAAAGAGCTCAGCTCAGATTTTGAAGCTAAGCATCCTGACATAGACCTAAAATGGGTCACCTTAGAAGAAAACATATTGCGCCAACGTGTTACCACGGATGTAGCAACCAAAGGTGGCCAGTATGACGTGATGACCATAGGTACGTATGAAGTGCCGATTTGGGGTAAACAAGGCTGGCTAACTGAGCTTGACGGATTAGGCGAAGATTACGACGAAGAGGATCTATTACCTGCCATTCGTAGTGGTTTGTCTATTAATGACAAGCTTTATGCCGCACCGTTTTACGGCGAAAGCTCAATGGTAATGTACCGTACTGACTTGCTTGAAAAAGCCGGTCTTGAAATGCCGACTAAGCCAAGCTGGAAGTTCATTCGCCAAGCAGCGAAAGCCATGACCGACAAAGAAGCCGGTGTTTACGGTATTTGTTTGCGCGGTAAAGCGGGTTGGGGTGAAAACACTGCGCTTATTACAGCTATGTCTAACTCATTTGGCGCACGCTGGTATGACGAAAACTGGAAGCCACAATTCAACACCCAAGAGTGGAAAGACACGCTGCAATATTATGTTGATGTGATGGAAGAATCAGGCCCTCCTGGTGCCTCATCAAATGGCTTCAACGAAAACCTAGCTTTGTTTCAAACCGGTAAATGCGGCATGTGGATTGATGCCACCGTTGCAGGTGCATTCGTCACCAACAAAAAAGACTCTGAAGTCGCTGACAAAGTCGGCTTTGCCATGGCACCCGATATGGGCTTAGGCAAACGTGGCAACTGGTTATGGGCATGGACGTTAGCCGTACCATCAAGCAGCCAAAAAAGCGATGCGGCGCAAAAGTTCATTAGCTGGGCGACCTCAAAAGAGTATTCAGCTTTAGTGGCCAAAGAAAAAGGCTGGGCAGCTGTTCCACCAGGCACACGTACATCACTGTACGAAAACCCTAAATACATGGAAGCCGCTCCTTTTGCTGAAATCACCCTTGCTTCAATTGAATCGGTAGACCCGAAAAACCCAACTGTAAAACCGGTTCCTTATGTGGGTGTGCAGTTTGTTGCTATCCCTGAATTTCAAGGGATTGGCACCGCCGTTGGTCAGCAGTTCTCTGCCGCATTAGCAGGCAAGATGACCGTAGAGCAAGCTCTCAGTAACGCCCAACGTTTAGTAGACCGCGCAATGCGCAAGGCGCGCTACCCCAAGTAGCGCTTTGGTTCGGGTAAGCACAATGTGCTGTGCTTACCCGCTTTTTATTTCAGTAATGGGACTCAGTTATGGCGACTACACATTCACGTACGCTAGCGCAGTTCATGCTCTTTCCTTCGGTGGTTTTATTACTCGCCTGGATGATAGTGCCTCTGTGCATGACCTTGTATTTCTCGTTTTTAGATTACAACCTTCTTAGCCCAGGAACAGAGGAATTCATTGGTTTTCTTAACTATGAGTTTTTCTTAACCGACCCGGCTTTCTTTGAATCATTTTTTAACACCCTACTGTTAGTCGGTGGTGTGTTGCTCATCACAATTTGTGGTGGTATCGGTTTAGCCATTTTGCTCGACCAAGCCATATGGGGCCGTAATTATGTACGCATTATGGTACTCGCACCGTTTTTCGTTATGCCTACTGTGTCAGCACTCGTATGGAAGAATATGCTAATGAACCCAGTGAACGGCTTGTTCGCTCACTTTGCGACCTTCATTGGAATAGAGCCGGTAGATTTCTTTTCGCAAGCGCCCTTGCTGTCAATCATCATTATTGTGTCTTGGCAGTGGTTGCCCTTCGCGGCATTGATATTACTCACCGCCATTCAGTCACTGGACAGAGAACAACTTGAAGCAGCTGATTTAGATGGTGCAGGCCCATTCAGCAAGTTCTTTTACATTGTGCTGCCGCATTTATCACGAGCGGTTACCGCAGTGATATTGATTGAAACGATTTTCTTATTATCGATTTTTGCAGAAATTTTGGTCACCACTAGCGGCGGCCCAGGCTATGAGTCGACCAACATTACGTACCTGATTTACACCCAATCCTTGTTGCAGTTTGACGTAGGCGGTGGTTCAGCAGGCGGCATCATTGCGGTCATTATCGCCAACATCGTGGCTATCTTCCTTATGCGCCTGATTGGCAAGAACTTAGAGGGTTAATCATGGCTATTCAAAGCAGCAATAAATCAAAAATCATTTACACCCTACTGGCGTGGAGTATAAGCGCCGCTATTTTCTTTCCGATTTTCTGGACGTTACTTACCAGTTTTAAAACGGAAGCAGAAGCCATATCAGCCAGCCCAAGCTTATTTATGTTTGACTGGACGCTAGAAAACTACCAAGACGTGTTGGCACGCTCGCCTTACTTCGAGCATTTTTGGAATTCAGTGGTGATTTCGCTCGGGTCAAGCTTGATTGGGCTATTAATTGCAATACCCGCTGCATGGTCAATGGCGTTTGTGCAAACAAAGCGTACTAAGAACCTATTGATGTGGATGCTTTCCACCAAAATGTTGCCACCTGTAGGTGTGTTAATCCCTATTTACTTGTTATTCCGTGATTTCGATTTACTGGATACTAAATTAGGCTTAGTCATAGTCATGACCTTGATTAACCTACCGATTATGGTGTGGATGCTGTACACCTACTTTCGCGAAATTCCGAATGAAATACTTGAAGCATCCCGCATGGATGGCGCAAGTATTAAAGCAGAAATATTCCACGTATTGCTACCCATAGCATTACCTGGCATTGCTTCAACTCTGCTACTGAACGTGATACTCGCGTGGAATGAAGCATTCTGGACACTCATTTTAACCGCAGCAAACGCAGCCCCTTTAACCGCGTTTATTGCCAGCTACTCAAGCCCTGAGGGCTTATTTTACGCCAAATTATCAGCCGCATCAGCGATGGCAATCGCCCCAATACTGATACTTGGTTGGTTCAGCCAAAAACAACTCGTACGCGGATTAACCTTCGGCGCGGTGAAATAGGAGAATTATCATGGGCAGTATTACCTTAAAACAAGTAACCAAAAGCTTCGACGAAGTGAATGTCATTAAACCGCTCGATTTAGAGATCAGAGACGGCGAGTTTATCGTTTTTGTTGGGCCATCGGGTTGTGGCAAATCGACCTTGCTACGCATGATCGCCGGCTTAGAAGATACCACCAGCGGTAACATTGAAATTGACGGCCAAGATGCCACTAGCACACCACCGGCTAAACGTGGCCTTGCGATGGTGTTTCAATCTTATGCTTTGTACCCACATATGTCGGTACGCAACAACATTGCTTTTCCGTTGAAACGAGCAAAAGTGCCCCCTGCTGAGATAGAAGAAAAAATCGCTTCAGCTGCACGCATTTTGAATTTAGGTGATTACCTAGACCGTAAACCCTGTCTCTTATACACATCTGACGCTGCCG
>OJFR01000697.1_pt1 | contig 10702 bp, 9 predicted proteins | sample 1594121 | NCBI WGS metagenome assembly OJFR01 (sample SAMN05416812, study PRJEB24817) | seawater metagenome | isolation source: Sea water | place: Canada:Atlantic | collected 2013-07 | reverse complement strand
CCAGCCTGCCTGTTACTCAACCAACTGCACTTACCAGCCTTCACAAGTGGGCTGGTGGAATGACTATATATCTATTACCGACATTCAGAACCGCGCGACATAACACAGAGCTCCCGTCATCTCGGCTCTCACCCGTACATAGGGGGGGGCAAATACTGCTATCCAGTTAAAACATCCGACCAAAGCTTGCAGGCTATGACCTTAGCCCGTTCTCAGGCACGACTGCATAGCTTAGGTTCAACCGGCCTGCATAGGCAGGTATCAAGCTGATGGATTGACACCGGCACCAACCAGAATGCCAGAACTCATGTATGTTCCAGCCCTCCATAGCGCAAATTGCTCTACAAACAGCACTAGCCAGCTCCCGGATCTGTGCGTATACCCAAATAGCGAGAAGCCTGGATGCATTAGGACCAAATCGCTCATTCAGCTCAGGGTGTGAGAAAAGCTCCTCTTCGATGCGGGAGCAAACACTATCAACCATCAATCTCCCCCCAGGTCTGAGTGCATCTGTGTTGGAGCCGAGGAGAGTTAACGAGTACTCACAAGCCTTACAAATTACATACTTGGTGGCTTGAGACCTATTGGGATGTCCTTTGAAGGCCTCCATCAACGCTTCGTGCTGGCCAAGAGAAATAAAACTCTCCCCGGCTCTCCCTCCTTGCCATGACCCGAGCATTTCCTTGATTAAATCTTCACCGCCCTCATCAGCTTCATCCGCATGTACGTATATTCCCCAGAGAGGCCGAATAGTGTCCGTAGAGATCCATGCGCGCTTCAACTGCCCCACAGTCGGATAAGCCGGATGATGCTGGTTGAGTGTGATTATCTGCGAACAGCTTCCAGGTACATATCCACCCAGAGACTCTCCCCCCTGATACTCCAGATAGCCCATCTTTCTGAGTCTTCCAAGCTGATAGCGCACCTTTGGCAGAGGTAAGCTCGTCAATGAAGCCAGATTCCTATCATCCCCATCAGACACCGCCCCTCCTATGCCAGCCTTTGTCCACAACACTGCCAAAAGCAACCTTCTTGGCGCAGTGAGAGCATAGCTATCATCTTTGCGAGGACCTGGTTTCCGGGCCCTCTTATCCCCCCCGATACCATGCAGCAACTGTTCTACATATGGTTCATAGAAGCCTCGCTGCTGTTCCTGCAACATCAACTCCAGCCAAAATCTGAATTTCTCAGCTAACCTAACCCCTACTCTGGGCCTACCTTTAAGCATGTCCGGGTCAGATGCACACAGCCCTGGAAAAGGCTTTTTTTCAATGAAATTCCCCCCTCCATGAAACCGAACATTGAGAAGCTCCTCCCTCGCCCGGATCACCGCAGCCCTGCTCATGCCCAGCTCTATAGACAGGCGCTCAATGGTCCAGGCAACCCACTCCCCACCAAAGCGCAAAACGATCTGGACGAGCAGATATTTGCCTTCAGCAGACAGATCAGGCCAAACAGTACGTAGTAGATATAAAGCGCCATGAGGGGCAACAGACCGCATGATATGGTACCTTTAAAATATACTTTAAACTGCGTCATAGATTTGATCTTATACAAAACCCTGCACTTAGGCGAGCGCATCAAGATGAAGCAAAATTGGTTGGAGTGGCTAAACTGGCAGGATGAAAAAAGCTGCTCTTGGGCTATCAGCTACTGCGCAAAAAAGCAGCTTCTTGGCACGACAATACCAAATCCAACCATCTCCTCCTCAGAGGAACTCAGGAGAATCATTCAGGACTGGCCAGCCAGAAAACCAGAGAAAGGCTTCCCCTCCTCAAGACGAGAAGAGCTGATAAAAGAAGAGCTGCGGATGCGAAATGCTTATGCGCAGTGGATCAAACGGAAAAAAGCATCTTCCCATAAGAACTATACGTTATGGATGAAGAAAGGAATAAACAGAAAACTGCATAATTACGCTAAGAATTATCACCTCAGTATTAGCGCTACAGTTCAGCTGCTTATTGAGGACTTTCATGGGGAAATCAAAAGAATTGAGGAAGAGCACAGGGAAAAGAGGCGGGAACAACGGGAGTCACATCAAAAACAGCAGGAAGTTCTGAAGGATAGAATCAAACAGCAAGGGGAGACGATAGCAGAGCTCAAGGAACAAATAAGCAACCTGAAAAAGAGTCCAAGAAAGTCTGCCCGGAACTCCAGAATCCTGAAATTCAACACTGCTGACGATGAAAGCCGCTAAGCAATTGATTCGAGATGATCCGCCCACCGCTGCAGCCACTGACGACACTCCGCCTCATAGCTGTGCAGATCATAGGTACCCTCAATACCCTTCCGGGAGTGCCCCAACACCGCTTCGGCGACCTCACTGCGACACCCCATACGTGCCAGACCTGTACGAACCGTGCGCCGCAGATCATGGGGCGACCAGTCAGGAATCGAGTCGAGCCAGAGTTGGGCAGGAGTGTAATTCCGGCCATATTTAACCTTTTCAGGGTTTTTCAGGTGCCATTTGGTCTCAGTTAGCGACTTTTGTTGAATTGGCTTCTTGGTTCGAGTCGAGGGGAACAGGTAGATATCTGTGGTCAGTTTCAGCTGGCGCAGGAACTCGACCGCCTGGGTCGGGAGCTGAACGTAATGCTCAGCGCTGTTCTTGGAATCCCTCAGGTGCCAAGTGCCGGCCTCGAGATCAACATCTTTCCATTCAGCGTTACACACCTCCCCAGTCCGACAGCCGGTCCAGAGCGTAAAGCGCATGACATTCTTCTGAGTAGGGGAATAACCAGACCCCGGCAGCCAGGCCAATACAGCCGCCAGCTCTTTGTCCGAAAGCACCCGCCGCCCCTTGTTGGGACTCATACGGATCCTGGCCGTCTTCAAGCTAGCCTTGGCCAGCCATGCAGGGTTCGGAAAGTCGTCAGGCAGGCGCTCGAGCCCAATGGCGTACTCATAGGCAGCGATGAACTCCCTTAGCACATTCCCGGCCTGGACCCGCGCACCTCGATCCAGTATCTCTTTGATCAGGGCAACCACATCCTTGCGCTTCACCTCCGCCGCCGGTCTCTCCCCAAGCACCCGGACGACATCGTTGTGCAGGGTTCTGCGGACCTCCCACTGCCCTTTTGGCTTTCTGGCACCTGGAACCCGCTTTTTCTCACCGGTTCTGGGATCAGTCACCGAACGGTCCTCGATCACCTCCGTCAGATACTGCTCAACCAGATCCGTCACCGTATAGGCAGCAACGGCCTCAGCTTCTGCCTTTGCAGCCTTGGCTTCTTTCTCCGCCTGGAGCTGACGATCCCGTTCGGCTTTGGGGCAAATCCCTTTGGCCCTGAGCTCCTTCATTTTGGAGAGCTCAAGGCGAGCTTCGGCAAGCTTCACTCCAGGGAAGTTACCTATCTTGAGCTGAACCAGCTTTCCCGTCTCCGGACTTAGATAGCGATAAGTGAAGGTTTTCAGGCCCGACGAGCCGCAGCTGACCCGCAATCCCGCGTTCTCAGCACCATCCGTTTTGACCTTGTCACCAGGCCGCATTGCCTCAATGGCACGGACCGATAGTTGCTTACTGCCTTGTTTGCTATGCTCCATCGCTTTGATCCACCAACACTAACGGTTTCAAGCAAATCCCCGCATCGCAGGCTCCGTCTGGCCTGCAAAGGATTTGGTGTAGGTTTTGAGCAGTATATCACCGGGGAATCGGCCCGGCACGAAAACCTACACTAAAACCTACACTTATTTTGTGGATTGGGGTGGATCACCATGGACAAGCACGGACACTACTGGAAATTGCACGTTTCGCTAACCACCTGATTTTATAGCGAAACAACAGGAAAAAACGGGCTGAAACGTAGATATGACGCAAAACGATTTATCCGCACACACACCTATGATGCAGCAATACCTGGCGATCAAGGCCGAGCACCCGGATCAGCTGGTGTTCTACCGCATGGGGGATTTCTACGAGTTGTTCTTCGGCGATGCCCAGAAGGCCGCGCGGCTGCTAGATATCACCCTAACCCAGCGCGGCCAGAGTGCCGGCAAGCCGATTCCCATGGCGGGGATTCCCTACCATGCGGCGGAGAACTATCTGGCCAGGCTGGTAAAGCTGGGCGAATCCGTGGCGATTGCCGAGCAGATTGGCGACCCGGCCCTGGCCAAGGGCCCGGTGGAGCGCAAGGTGGTGCGCATCGTCACCCCCGGCACGGTCAGTGACGAAGCTCTGCTGGAAGAGCGCCGCGACAATCTTCTGTGTGCCGTTTTCGATAACAACAACCAGTACGGTTGCGCCAGCCTAGACCTGGCCGCCGGGCGCTTTGTGGTGACCCAGGTGGAAGGTGCCGAGCAACTGCAGGCGCTGCTGGAGCGCTGGTCACCGGCGGAGTTGTTGCTGAGCGAGGAGCATGGCCTGCCCGGTCGCTGGGCCGAGCGGCCCGGCACTCGCAAGCGCCCGGGCTGGGAGTTTGATGAAGACGCTGCCCGCCGCCAGCTGTGCCAGCAGTTTCAGGTGCAGGATCTGGCCGGTTTTGGCGAGCCATCGCCGGTGGCCGTAGCCGCCGCCGGCGCCCTGCTGGGTTACGCCAAGGAAACCCAGCGCGGCGAACTACCCCATATTACCTCGCTGGCGGTGGAAAGCTTTGACGATGCGGTGGCCATGGATGCCGCCACCCGCCGTAACCTGGAGCTCACCGAAACCCTGGATGGCCAGGAACAGAACACCCTGGCCTGGGTGCTGGACAGCACTGAAACCGCAATGGGCGCGCGCCTGCTCAAACGCTGGGTACACCAGCCTCTACGCAACCGCACCACCCTCACCCAGCGCCAGGACCAGATCGACGCCTTGCGGCAGGGCTGGTGTTTCGAGTCCGCCCGCGATGTACTCAATGACATCGGTGACATGGAACGGATTCTCGGCCGGGTGGCCTTGCGCTCTGCGCGCCCTCGCGACCTGACCCGCCTGCACGCCAGCCTCAAGGCCCTGCCGCCTCTCATCGGTACCCTGCCCGGCGCCGACTGCTTTTACGAACTGATTGAGCGCATCGGCCAGTTCCCCAATCAGGTGGAGCTGCTGGGCCGCGCAGTGATCGACAATCCGCCCATGCTGATTCGCGACGGCGGCGTGATCGCGCCGGGTTATAGCGAAGAGCTGGACGAGCTGCGCTCCATCAGCGAGAACGCCGGCGCCATTCTGGTGGATATCGAAACCCGCGAACGCGAACGTACCCAGCTTTCCACCCTGCGAGTGAAGTACAACCGGGTGCATGGCTATTACATCGAGCTGTCACGGCGGGAATCGGACCAGGCGCCAGCGGATTATCAACGCCGCCAGACCCTGAAAAATGCCGAGCGGTTCATCACTCCGGAACTGAAAGAATTCGAGGACAAAGCCCTGTCCGCCTCCAGCAGGGCGTTAACGCTGGAGAAGCGTCTCTACGAAGCGCTGCTGGAAAAAGTGGCCGCCGACCTGCACGCCCTGCAGCGCAGTGCCGCCGCCGTGGCCGAGCTGGATGTGCTGGCTTCCCTGGCCGAGCGCGCCGAAGCACTCAACTGGGTGCGCCCGCAACTGGTGGACGACGATGCCATCATCGAAATCGTCGATGGCCGTCACCCGGTGGTGGAGCAGGTGCTGGACGATGCCTTCGTGCCCAACAGCCTGCATCTGGACGACGCCCGCCGCATGGTGATCATCACCGGCCCGAACATGGGCGGTAAGTCCACCTACATGCGCCAGACCGCCCTGATTGCCCTGCTCGCCCATCTGGGGAGCTGCGTACCCGCAGCCAGTGCCCGCATCGGCAGCCTGGATCGCATCTTTACCCGTATCGGTTCGTCCGATGATCTGGCCGGCGGCCGCTCCACCTTTATGGTGGAAATGTCCGAGACCGCCAACATCCTCAACAACGCCACCGCCCACAGCCTGGTATTGATGGATGAGATCGGCCGCGGCACCAGCACCTTCGACGGCCTCAGCCTGGCCTGGGCCGCCGCCGAACACCTGGCGCGCAACCTGAAGGCCTTCACCCTGTTCGCCACCCACTATTTCGAGCTGACCCAGCTGCCCGACCAGTTGCCCGGCATCTACAACGCCCACCTGACCGCCAGCGAGCACGATAACCGCATCGTGTTTCTGCACCGGGTACAGGAGGGCCCTGCCAGCCGCAGCTATGGCTTGCAGGTGGCCCAGCTGGCCGGGGTGCCACAGAGCGTGATCCATCAGGCAGGGGAAAAGCTGCGCGAGCTGGAAGCCGGTAAACCACTGGCACCCGCAGACCGTTCAACCCCAGCTGCCGCCACACCGTTAGCGGCCCCTGCCCAGGCCAGCCTGTTTGCCGAGCCCAGCGCCGTGGAGCATGCCCTCAAGGAACTGGATCCGGACGATCTGACACCGAAGCAGGCGCTGGAAGCGCTGTACAAGCTGAGAGGACTGCTTTAGGCGTTGTAGGAGCGCCGCTTGAGGCGCGAAGCACCCAGAGTCGAGTCACGAGAAACGGAAAGCAACGCTCCCACCCACGAGTTTTCGCAACTCGCTTCTCGTGACTCGTCTCTCCGTACAAAGGCCGGTTCGCGCCTCAAGCGGCGCTCCTACGAAGCCAGGCCACCGCGATCTGTCCTCTCCGGCCCTGTCGGGTTATTACCTTATATCAAGGCTTTGTTTGCCTGCCCTTGGTCATGTCGCTAGACTAGCGCCACCCCAAGCGAGACAGGCCCTGCACTGCTATAATCAGCAGTCTGGCGCTGTACAAAGATCAAGACACCTGGCGAGGACAGGCTATGACGTTCGTAGTAGGTGAGAACTGCATTAACTGCAAACACACCGATTGTGTAGAAGTATGCCCGGTAGACTGTTTCTACGAAGGCCCCAACTTCCTGGTTATCCACCCGGACGAGTGTATTGACTGTGCACTGTGTGAGCCGGAGTGCCCGGTTAACGCCATTTTCTCCGAGGATGAGCTGCCAGAAGGCGAGCAGGAATTCCTGGAGATCAATGCGGACCTGGCCGAGAAGTGGCCGAACATTACCGAAATGAAAGATGCACCGGACGATGCGGAAGAGTGGGACGGTGTGCCTAACAAGCGCGACAAGCTGGTTCGTGAGTGGGAAGGCTAAGGCCTTCCCGGCGGACCCGGTAAGCCGTCTACCCCGGCTTTACCATTTCGCAGACAAAGAAAAAGGGCGGCATCCTGCCGCCCTTTTTGCGTCGAGTCATCCTGACCCTTTTGCGCTCACCGCAACATCCCTGTACTGCATTCCTTGCAAATCCTTGTGCTCAATTCCCTGAAGCACGGAAACACTATATCAACCGTATTTTGCTCTGTGGGTAAAATAAATATTAAAAGTCTGGGTGAAAACCACACAAAACAGAAAAATAGCAGAAAAAACAAAAGGTTAGACTTTAAAGATTTGCTTTTGAACGCCAAAAACAGCAGAAAAAAACTGTTTTTTCCTACAGTCTTGTAAGAGATCTCTTACAAGCTCGTCCCACCGCACCAGACCCGCGCCCCAGAAGACTACATCCCGACGCCAAAAGGCGCCCAAGCTTTTACATTTCCTCACTGCTTTTTACAGCACGACGTCACACTTCTGGGTAGCATTAATTCTATGGAAAACGTGGTGTTACACAGCATCACCAAGCCAACCAGTATCCCCCCAAGGCGCTAGCAATAGCGCTCACAACCCCCCTCTTCCACCCCAATTTCGGAAGAGGGTTTTTTTTGCCTGAAATTTGCCGCTGCACGGCCCCATTTCACGCCAACGTGGCGTTTAACGCCGCACAGGCCTGCTGGAAATGTTGTTTCAGGGAGTGAATCAAAGCGGCCGCATTGGCAAGATCACCGCTGGAAGCCAACGTTTCCAGCTCCATACACAGACCTGCAACATGAATGGCCCCCAGGTTGCTGCTGCTGCCCTTGAAACTGTGCGCCTGGCTGCGCAGGGTATACGCATCGCCCCCCGCAAACGCCTGATCCAGCGCGGCCAGGCGTTGCTCGCCATCGCGCTGGAACGATTCGACCAGCATCTGAAAATCCTGGCCCATAATATCCTGCAATTCGGAAACGACCTCGACATCGAGGACCGATCTATCGTGCATCAACCTGCTCCGTCATCCTTTACGGCGGCTACCATAGCAGCTACAGAAACCCTGTTATGTGTTACAAGCTGGAAATTTAAGCAAGCACGGGCACCGCTGACACCCGTCAAATCAGGAAAAAGTGACAGACGGTAAAAGTCCGGATGAACGGGCCCGTGCCACATCGCCCGGCTCATCCACATCCCACAGGGGCGCCAACACCCCGGTTTGCTCCGGGGCAAAACAGGCCCGGCTGTCCTGTAACGCATGGGGACCACCGAAGCGCACGCCCCGAAAACGCCCAGAGGACCAGAGCGCTGCCCGGCTGCTGCCCAGCAGCACATAGCCACCGTCTTCACTGGCGCCGAACACCACAGGAGTGTGCCCCAGCGCATCCAGCGCCTGCTCGAAATAAGGCCGATCCAGCAGCAGGCAATCGCTGCCGATGAGCAAAACCCGGGAAGCGTGGCACAAGCCCTGTGATAACGCGCCAGCCATGCGTTCCCCCAGATCCTCACCTTCCTGCAAAAAACTGGACCAACCCCGTGCCGTTGCCTCCTGCTGCAACTGCGCATCCGGCTTGTCGAGCCACAGCTGCACATCACCGGGAAACGCCTCTGCGGCAGCAAACGTCTGCCACAGTAGCTGCCGATAAATCTGCAGGGCGCCATCGGCCCCGAAAGCAGGGATCAGGCGGGTTTTCACCTGACCGGCGTGCAGGGCGCGGGCGAAAATGATCAGCAAGGGCTTGTCGTTCACCCAGCATCCCCCCGGTAATACTCCCGGTGCAACGCTTCGGGGCTGGCCCCGCGCCAGTAACGAAAGCGCAGGGACCACATCAGCCAGATGGTGCGCCAGGCACCGTGGCGCTCCCAGCGCCGGCTGCTGGTGATCACCGGCGGGCGCAGGCACGCCGGGCGCGCCAGGGCACGCAAGCGGCGCGACAGGGCAATATCTTCCATCAATGGCTGCTCGGGAAACCCGCCCTGTTCACGAAACACATCCCGGCGCACAAACAGGGCCTGATCGCCGGTGGCGATCCCGGTAAGGCGCGAGCGCCAATTCATCATGAACGCGATAACCCGAAACAGCGGCCGGGGCTGACTCAGCCGAACGTCAAAACGCCCCCACAGGGTGCGACTGGCCAGGCTACCCAGCGCCTCGCGATGGCGGGCATTGAGCACCGTGTCCGCATGGATGAACCAGAGCCATACGCCCCGTGCGCATACCGCGCCGGCATTCATCTGAAAGCTGCGTCCCTGATCACTGGTGAGCACCGTATCGGCAAGCTGCCGCGCAATATCGATGCTGTGGTCGACACTCCCGCCGTCTACCACTATCAACTCATCATCGTCCGCCAGCGCCGTGCGTAGCCTTGTCAGCGACTCGGCCAGAGTGTCCGCCTCATTGAGCACCGGTACGATGACACTGACGCGGCTCATTCCAGCGAGCCACCACAGCTGCTTCCTGCGCCCGCCGTGCAACCAAAGCAGTGATCGGCCACATAAATCGGCTCGCCCTCAATGTCGTCTTTCAACAAGCTCGACAAATGCTGATGGCCCTCATGGTGACCTTGTGGCATGTCCAGCATCTGGTTGAAATCACAATCGTAGAGATAACCCTGATAATCCACGCTTACCATGGAGCGGCACATCAAGGCCGGCAGGGTCTCGCGATTGTAGCTGTCGCGCAGCAGCTGCATGTAGTCGTTGAACTGATCATGGGCCAGCAACACCGCACCGAAACGACTGATAGGCATGTTGGTAATCGTCAGCAGATGATTGAAGCGCAAACCGAAATGCGTCATCAATTCACGCTTGTAGTCAGCCTCCAGAGACGCCTGGGGAGGCGGCAGCGACGCGCCAGTGGGGTTATAAACAAGGTCAAGAACCTTGTCGTCCCCGTAGCCTTTCTCGTTCAGGCGGCGAATGGCTTCAAGGCTGCCCTGAAACACGCCCTTGCCCCGCTGCTTGTTCACGTTCTCTTCGGAATAACAGGGCAGAGACGCCACTACATGTACGTCGTGGTCAGCCAAAAACTGTGGCAAATCCTCGTAGCCCGACTCGAGCAGAATGGTGAGATTACAGCGGTCGATGACCTCCACACCGAGTGCATGGCATTCGCGCACCAGGTAGCGAAAGTGGGGATTCATCTCCGGCGCGCCGCCGGTCAGGTCGATCACCTTGATATCCCGCTTGCGGATGACCTGAAGAATCAGGTCGATGGTGGCCTTGTCCATCAGCTCGGTGCGGGTGGGGCCAGCATTCACATGGCAGTGCACACAACTCAGGTTGCACAGATACCCCAGGTTTACCTGCAACACGGAAGTGGCATGGCGACGCAGTGGCGGAAAATCCGTGCTGCTGCGCACCAATAAATCGTGGGTGTCCTGCATATTTCACCTGTTTCAATTTCCTTAATGCTATCAATTGGATGCAGGCTTGTCGCAAACGTTACGTGAAAGTGGCCGGCAAGATAGGAGCCGTGCAAGTAATGGCGCTCTTGTTTGCGGCGATGCCGTAGCAAGGATATAAAGGCAGGGCCAGCATGGTTTTTGTTGTAGGAGCGTCGCTCGCAGCGCGATCCCAACCTTGTCGATTGCGCCGCGAGCGACGCTCCTACAGCACAGAAGAAGCATGATCCCTGTCTCTTATACACATCTCCGAGCCCACGAGACCGAGG
>OJFR01000693.1_pt1 | contig 10716 bp, 2 predicted proteins | sample 1594121 | NCBI WGS metagenome assembly OJFR01 (sample SAMN05416812, study PRJEB24817) | seawater metagenome | isolation source: Sea water | place: Canada:Atlantic | collected 2013-07 | reverse complement strand
ACACCTCTCTATTCGTCGGCAGCGTCAGATGTGTATAAGAGACAGTATTATAACTCGTTGTTTTAAAATAGAATAGACTTCAAAAATACCATAAATTCAAGTAACAATTGCTGTTTTGCCAACCACTTTAACAACTCATTATCATTTGAATTTCTTAGCTTTTTATCCTTAATTATAATAGTTTGGAAATTAAGTTTACGATTTTCATATAAGTTACGAAGTTCTTCTGCATAATCTTCACTTTCTTCTACGTCAAAAAAAGTAAAAAATATATTTTTCTCTATTGGAAAAACCCATTATTTATTAACAGGTTTAGTAGAAAGTTGTTGTTAACTGGGGGAATCTTTATGTTAACAAACAACCAAAGCAGACATTAATTACGTCAAGAGAAATAGAAACGAGACATTCAAAAAATGAAGCAATATTATTTTGCTTCATCGTAAAACGGTAAAAAAGCAGCTGTGAAAAATAAAAACTTATTACTTCTATTCTTTTTAATTCTAAATCAAACTTTGATATTTGGACAGGAGGTGGAAAAACTAAAATTCATTAAAGAAGAAATTATTGAATACGAAAACTTCAATCCTTACTCCTCTTTGTTAGACCACAATGGTAATTTAGTAACTCACTTCAGTTTCTCTTATTCTGAAAGTGGCCCAATGGTTGAGTTTAACATTGATGATGTTTCTTTTAAACTTGAAAGGTTTTTGCGTGCAACTGTTAATACAAAAATAAATAGATTATACACTTTTGGAAAATCTCCCCTTCCTTCAGATTGTGGTAGTAGTCCATGTCCTATTCGTGGTTTTCGAATTTACGATTTAACAGGTAACCTGATAAAAACTGATTCTACAGTTTTTACATTAACGAGAATTCCATTTTACGAAATTTCAGAAAGTGGTAATCTTTATATTGCAGGAAAATCACCTACCTCAGATACACTCTTAGTTCAAAAATATAATTTAAATGGAACATTGCATTGGGAAAGAAGATTACCCTTAGCAAAGGGAAGCCCTAGAATAAATATAAAAAATTCAGGAAATGAAACTATCACAGTTTATGAATCAAGATTCTATGGCTTTTCAAATACAATAGTTTATTTCTTTGATGGAGAATCAGGACAGTTAATTTGGAAAAAGGTAATACCTCGCCATAGTAGAATGATTTTATTTAATAAAAATGACATTGTGATGGACTACTCTGGGCTTCATTGTACACATTTCTCTGTTGAACAAGATTCATCATTTATTATTAATGCATTTTTTTCTCAATCTCCACAAATGCTTACAAGTGATAAAACAGGAAAGTTATTTGGAGGAATTATTCGTACCAATTCTAAAACAGAAATCCCTTTTGTCCTTTATAAAAAAGTAAATGGGAAATATGTTTTATTTAAAAAATTAGATTTAGCAAAATACAATTTCACAAGAGACTCCTCAAATCACATCAAACCATATTGTTTGGTATCAATAGATTCTACCGGTAAAGTTGCTTTTTCATACTCCAATAAAAAACTTATTTTTAGATAAAATCAAAACTCTCTCCTATCTATTAATCAAAACTTTCACAGGTGCTTCATCATTTATTTTTATAAAATAAATTCCTGTATTCATCTCGCTAACATTTAATTGATAATAATTATTGGACTCCTGAACAGGCAAATCAAATTGAGTACCAACTACATTGAATAAAGTAATTTTTTCTATTGTTTGTGAGCAATGAATATTTAACAAATCTGAAGTGGGATTAGGAAAAATAGAAGTAGGAAAATTCAGCCTATCCACTACTACAGAAACTATGTTAGAGTATTCATAGGAACCATCTATATCTACTTGTTTTAGTCGATAATAGTTAACACCTAAAAATGGATTTTCATCCTGAAAATCATAAACTGATATTAACTCAGAATTACCTTTCCCTTTTTCCTCTCCAATAGTTTTCCATAAGTTGCCCTCTTCACTTCTTTGAATATCAAAATAATCATTATTAGTTTCTGAGAGTGTCTTCCACCATAAGTCAACTGCCTGCGTACCTCTATTCCATGATGCGGTAAACTCAGAAAGTTCTACTGGTAGTGGAGTATTCGTAGTTACCGAGATGTTATCAAGATAGGTTGCATTTCCATTTGTCGATTGATATGCTCGGTCATATTTAGTACTCGCTTCAAAGGTCAACGTAAAAACAGAAGAAGCGTATGCGTTTAAATTGAGCGTAACATGATCCCAATTATTTTCATTCCCACTTGAAGCTTGGTAGACACTTCCAATTTGTGTTCCATCGGCAAGCACTCTAAAATTGGTATAATTAGAGTTAAAACCATATAATTGTTTAATATCAAATTCTAATTGAAGTTGACTTACAGCTGTAGTTGCGTCAATACAAACATCTAATTTAGATTTGTAAAAAGGATTCCAAAGCGATTCAAATGCACTTGTACTTGTTGGCGTAGTGAAGGAAGGACTTGATGATTCCGTATAACCTTCAAGTACCAAACCATTGCTACCCATGTTAGCAGCATCTGAAGATACTTCAACATTATTCTTGTATTTGACATCCATTGTAAAATCTCCCATAGCACCTGTTCCACTTTCAAAATCTTGAGAATAAGGTAAAGATTTTGCGCCTACGGGTACAATGTAGTTTTTAGTTTCAGTATCTGTATTTACTCCATTGGTTGCCGTAAGACTTACATTATACACACCAGAGGTAGTATAAGTATGAGAAGGTGATGCATCAGTTGATGAAGCCCCATCTCCAAAACTCCAATTCCAACCTGTCGCAACAGCTTGCGTAGCATCACTAAAATCTACTATGAGATTATTGCTACAATCTTGGGTATAGTCATAATAGAAATCCGAATCGAAAGTAATTGAATTATTGCAGACCAAATAAGCTCTATCATTAGTTAATGAAAATGCCATCCGGCTAAGTTGTTCAGGTGAGAGATAGGTACGACATCCTTTTGCAGAGTATGACATTACATTAGTTACATCAGGAGAATAAGCTTGACTATTAGGATCTACCTGAACCCCAGTATAAATACATCCACTTGAATTTATATTACCTGACAAAGTTGGATCAGCAGGAGTATCACAAAGCAGATCTCCAGCGGCACTACAGTTACTTCCATCTACAAGTTCACTTCCATAAAAAGTAGAATGAGTATGTAAAAGATTAAAGTAATGACCTAATTCATGTGAAAAAGTGCTTCCATTCAAGGTGCAACTATTAGCCAACATCACAAAATCTAATCCACCTGGAAATTGAGCATGTCCACAAATCGGAGAACCTCCAGAAGTTACTCCATCAGAAGAATAAATATTTATCACATTGGAAATAGAATGTGCATTATCTAAAGCAGTCATTTCACTCTTATCATAATCATAATAATCATCGTCATCAATATAATTAACGGCACTGCATTGATAAAAATGAATACCTGCATTAAAATAATCTGAGTTCACTCGGTCAAAGGCTGCAAGAAAATCACTTTCAGCAATTCCACCAGTTCCCGAAGTAGTTCGGATTATGTGTAACTGAACAGGAACGATACTTAATGTCGTACCACTTTCGGGTTGATTTAATTGATGTAACTGCCACAATTTATTTTGTTGATCCAGATATTTTAAATCTGCATCTTCAATTGTAGTACCACAATTATAGTCTTGCGCATTTATGTTCTTAGATAAAAGAATTAGACAAGCAAAGGTTAGGATGTAAAAATGCATTTTCATTTTAGACTGTTTTGTTAGTTACTTGTTAGCTTTTAGATTAGCTAAAAAAGAGGTTAATAATTAATGTCAGAATCAAAAATCAATTTGGTTACATATTAAGGGGCTGTCTACAACTTTCGTTAAATTATAAAATACGTGTGTATATTGTTATCCTTATACGGCAATGACTTTCAGATACATCATAAAATCTGATAATTATTAATTCTCACCCTTGCATTTAACTCATAAATACAAGGGTGAAAAATTCTATAGCGTTTATTGTCTAATATTTAATCAATTTAAAATATCCTATCGAACCATTTTCATTATTAACTTTTAGGAAATACGATCCTGCAGGTACTTGATGGTTGACTTCCAAATTGATGCGATGAAGACCATTTTGTAATTCAATTTTTTTAGCAAAAACTTCCACTCCTGCAACATTCCACAAAGTCAATTCTAGTTCTTGAGAAATTTCCAATTCTACTCCTAAAAATAACTGATCAGAAAATGGGTTTGGAAAAATATCTAATTTCGAAATCCCTTCCTCTAAATTGACAACTGCTGTTTCCATAAAAACAGAAAAAGTGACTTGAGAAATACAACCATTACCATCTAGAATATAGCCCTCATAATCTCCTCCTAGAAGCGTTACAAATAAATCTCCTGATTGGAAATTTGCTCCATCAATAGAAAATAAATATGGAGGCGTTCCACCACTTCCAACAAAGGTGACCGTTCCGTTTCCGTTACCCGTATCATCAGTTATTGCAATTACTTCGATCACTAAGAGTTCAGGTTCTACTATTTCGACAACTTGCGTTTGAGCACAACCTTCACCATCCGTTACTTCCACGTCAAACATTCCAGCAGGTAGATTTGTAAAAACTCCAGTATTATTTGTTTCACTATTTAAGGTGTAAGTAAAATCTCCATCGCCACCTGATGCACTTAACATTACTTCTCCCGTCGATGCTCCAAAACATTCAACAGGAGTTATTCCAACCAACTCTAAATTAACCTCAGTCGGTTCTATTATTTCAAATGATAAGACCGTGGTACAATCAGTTGGATCTGAAATAACCACATTATATATCCCTACTGGCAAGTTTTCAAAAACACCAGTATTGTTAATCATACCATCCAAATTATAAGTCAAATCTCCTGATGGACTTCCTGCAATAATATTGATCGTTCCATTTTCATTTCCAAAGCAATCAACATCTGTTGTCATCATGCTCTCCACAGTAATATCACTATTTCCAGAAACCGTAATCATCGTGATTATTTCACAACCATTTCCATCAGTTGTCACTAACTCAAAAGTCCCAGGAGAAAGGTTTTCAAAAACACCCGTGATGTTTGTTGATCCATTTAATTCATAAGTAAAATTACCTACTCCATTTGTTCCTTGAACTTCAACTATACCATTTGCTGCACCTGCACAATCAGCTGCAGTATTAGTTAAAATTTCAATGCCAACTTCAGTAGGTTGATCAATAGTAATCGAAATGATCTCTGAACATTCCATTTGATCGATTACTAAAACTTCATAAATCCCAGCTGGTAAATTTTCAAAAACACCCGTCGTATTCGAAATAGAATTTAAACTGTAAGTTGGCATTCCCGTTCCACCTGAGGCAGTTGTCTGGATAGAACCAGTCGTAGCACCAAAGCAATCAATAGAAGTGAGTTGAGAAATAGTAGGAATCAATTGAGAAGGTTCTGCAAAAGTATATTCTTGAGAAAAAGAACAATTATTTTCATCTGTTGCAAACAGATTATAAGTACCCGCTGCGATATTTTCAAATACTCCAGTCGAGTTTGTTTCATTCCCGAGGCTATATTCAATATCTCCTATTCCACCAGAAATGATTAACTCAAGCGAACCATCATTTGCTCCGAAGCAATTTATAAAACCTAAACCTTCCATCGTTATTTCAAGCGCTTGAGGTTCTTCAATTGAAACCTCCGTAGTGATCGAACAATTATTTTCATCTGTTGCTACCACATCATAAGTCCCTTGAGGAAGGTTTTCAAAAACGCCAGTTGTATTCATTTCATTTCCTAAGGTAAAAGTTAAATCACCTGTTCCTCCAATTGCACCAAGTTGAATCATTCCATTTGAACTCCCATTACAATCAATATTCTGAGCTTGGATGTTTTCAAACTCAATAGTTTGTGGTTCATCAAATGTGTAAGAGATTTCTTCGACGCATCCATTCTCATCTGTTGCAAAAAACGTAAAAGTACCTGCTGAAATCCCTGAGAAAATTCCAGTTAAGTTTGTCTCATTTCCATATGAGTATTCAAAAACGCCTGCACCTCCCGTTGCTAATATTTCGATCATTCCATTTTCTTCTCCTCCACAGGTAATTGCTTGATTATTAACTACAGTTGTAGAAATTTGGGTAGGTGAACTGATTTCAATTTCCATCGCTTCGGTACATCCATTTTCATCTTCAATGGTAGCATTAAAAATGCCAGCACTTAAGTTTTCAAAAATGCCAGTTGTGTTCGTTTCACTTCCAAAAGTATATTGCACCGTTCCAGTTCCTCCATTCGAAGCCAAATTTACAACTCCATCATTACCTTCGAAACAATTCACTTCCGCAAGATTTGAAATCATAATTTCAAGTTCAGCTGGTTCCGAAATATTTAAACTAATCAACGATGAACAATCGTTTTCATCTTCAAATATGATACTGTAATTTCCTGCGGTAAGATTTTCAAAAAACCCAGTAGAGTTAGTTTCACTTCCTAAATTATAAGTCAACATTCCAATCCCACCAGTTCCCATCACTTGAACACTTCCATTATTTTCACCAAAGCAATCTACATTTTGAATTTGAGAGATAGAACCATTTAATGAATTAGGTTCATTGATATCTACCTCTAAGGTTGCGATACAACCATTTCCATCTATCACTTCAACGATATAAACTCCACCAGAAAATCCATTAAAAATTCCAGTAGTATTTGTAATACCACCAACTGAAAATTCATAGTCCCCTACTCCACCATTTGCACTCACTTCGATTTCTCCTTCTTGACCTGTGCAAGAAGCTTGTGTTATACTTCCCAAAACTATATTCAATTCTGTCGGTTCATCAATTTGGAAATCAACGGTGGTTTCACAATTGTTTTCATCAACAACTTGAATAGCATAAATACCAGCAGTTAGGTTGGGAAATTCACCTGTAGCATTAGAACTTCCATTTAATGTAAATGTAATGTTACCAACACCACCATTAGCTTCTACTGAAATCATTCCTGAGTCTTCGCCAAAACAATTAGCATCTTGTTGGGTTAATACATTAGTCAATAATTCTGCTGGCTGATTAACTATTGATTGGATCGTTGTTTCACAATCATTTCCATCTGTAATTGAGATCGTATAATTCCCTGCTGTTAGATTATTAAAAACACCAGTTGTGTTAGTTTCCGCTCCATTAGAAAACTCAAAGTTTTCACCACCACCAGAAGCCGTAATTTCAAAGCTTCCCGTATCTTCGCCAAAGCAATCTACATTAGTATTTTGCACTACTTGAACTTGAACTTCTGTTGGTTGAGTTATTTCAATATCAACTACCTCAGAGCAATCGTTTTCATCCAAAATCATGACCTGATAATTCCCAGCGGAAAGATTATTAAACTGCCCCGTTGTGTTAGTTGTACTACCTAATGTAAATTGAATCGTTCCATTTCCACCCGAAGCAGAAATAGTTGCTGTTCCATTATTTTCTCCAAAACAATTTAAATTAGTTTGTTGAGTCAATTGAACATTTAAAATGGTTGGCTCTGTAATATCAATTGTCATCTCATCATCGCAACCAGCTCCATCAGTAATTTCAATTAAATATGAACCGCTGGATAAATTTGTAAATATATTGTTAGTACCTTGATTCACTCCATTTAAGAAGTAAGTAAAATTACCCACTCCTCCATTTCCTTGTACTTCTATCTCACCATTTCCTTCACCATTGCAATTAATATTTTGGGCATTGATGATGGTCAACTCTACTGGTAGGCTTGCTGTGATCTCTACGGTAGAAGTTACTTGACAATTATTTCCATCAGTTACAATAACTGGATAACTACCTGCTGCCAGACTATTGAAAGTCACTTCATTTCCAGTCAAAACAGTTCCATCCAAGTCAACTGAGATTGTTCCAATTCCTCCAGAAGAGTTAATAGTAACTGATCCATTATTTCCTCCAAAACAATTAATATTTTGTTGTGACCCAACACTTGAAATTAGCTGATCAGGTTGAGTGATATCCGCTTGTACACTAGTCACACAATTATTCTCATCCAAAATAGAAATTGTATAATTCCCTGCAATAAGATTATTAAACTGTCCCGTGGTATTAGTTTCACTTCCTAAAGTATATTGCAAAGTCCCTGTACCTCCTAATCCATTTATCACAATTGAACCGTTATTTTCTCCAAAACAATCCAAGTTTGTTTGCTGTGAAATTTGTCCTTCCAAAATTACAGGCTCCGTAATTTGCACTACTTCTATAGCTGAACATCCTGCATCATCGATTGACTCAATTGTATAAGTTCCACTTTGTAAATTTGTAAATGTATTGTTAGTACCTTGACTTACACTATTTAAAAAGTAAGTGAAATTTCCTGAACCACCTACTGATTGAGCTTCGATCAAACCATTATTTTCGCCGTTGCAAAGAATGTTTTGAGCATTAGTAATAGCTAAAGTAATTTCAGGATTTTCCGTAATTTCTACTGAAGAAGAAACGGAACAATTATTTCCATCTGTCACTACAACTGGATAAGTCCCCGCCTCTAAATTTTCGAATGTTACAGGATTTCCTGTTGCAGCTGTCCCATTAAAAGTGATAGAAGGAGTACCCGCTCCACCATTAGTATTAATAGTAACTGACCCTGTATTTCCTCCGAAACAAGGCACGTTATTTTGGTTAGTCAACTCAACGAATAATTCTGACGGTTCTGTAATGGTCACACTTAAACTCTCCACGCATCCATTTTCATCGGACACTTCTAAATTATATATCCCGCCTGAAAGGTTAGTAAATAGGTTGCTACTTTGATAACCTTGTCCATTTATTTGATATTCTAAATTACCTGTTCCACCTTGACCACTCACTTCAATTAAGCCATCCTCATCTCCAAAGCAATTTAGATTTGTTTGAGATGTAAGATTAAATTGAATAGCGCTTGGTTCGGTAATCGTTAAACTAAAGGTGTGTTCGCAATTATTTAAATCAACTGTAGCTACAGCATAAACGCCTTGCGATATGTTTGAAAATATATTGTTAGTACTATAAGCTCCTCCATCAAAAGAATATAAATAATTGGGAGTACCTCCTATCGATCCGATAACAACTTGACCATTATTATTCCCATTACAATCAATCTCCGTTTCACTAGATACAAACGAAAGTAAATCACTCGGTTCAATAATAATAACGGTGGTAATTCCTTCACAATCCAATTCATCTCTTACAATAATAGTATAAACTCCTCCTGAAAGATTAGTGAAAAAATTGTTAGTAGTAAATGGTCCATTATCAATACTGTATGTATATCCACTTCCTGTATTTGTTCCTCCTGCTCCATCGACAATTATACTCCCATCATTCATTCCAAAACAAGAAACATCAATATGAGTACTGATGACCGGAACGACTGCCGTTGGTTCGGTAAGCGTTACATTCATTGATATACTACTCGATCCATCATTTACTTCCACCACATAAGTTCCAGCTGACAACCCTGTAAATACATTGCTGGATTGTGGAGTACCTGAATTAATATTATAAGTAAAGTTTCCAGATCCACCTGAACCAAGTATCGTAATTGTTCCATCGTTACTACCATTGCAAGTGAGGTTTGTTTGCCCCACTAACTGTAATGCTAAAGGCGCTCCGGCATTACAAACTATAGCTGCAGAACCCAACAAACTTGATCTAGAATTATTTAAAATTTCATGCATTCGAACTCCTTGACCAGTCGTAAATGAATTCATACAATTGTCATTCACGTAATCCATGTAATTCATAAACATGTCTCCTCCATTACTACAACTTGGACTGGGATGATTCGGGCAACCAAAATTATTAGAAGATTGAATTGGCGTGTCAGCAATATTATCATCATTCGAGCATCCTCCACTTCCCCAAATATGACGAAGTCCTAAATAATGACCTACTTCATGAGTAGTTGTTCGACCTAAATGATAAGGTGTATTCGTTCCATAACCTGGCCCTCCAAAAGTAGTCGAAGCAGTCACTACTCCATCTAAAGTTGAATTGGGTAAACTATTTGTCCCTGGTAAATATGCCCAACCTAATATACCTCCAAGGTTCGGTCCAACCCAAATATTAAGATAATCATCTCGATCCCAACCTGTGGCTGATTTGATCGAATTCTCATTACTATTCAAATTTTGAGTCGTTCCATAACGGGTAATTCCATCAGTTGTATTTCCATTCGGATCAACTGAAGCAAGACAAAATTCAATTTCCACATCTGCTGCTGGGAAAACACTCGGCGTATTTCCAGCATCAGCATTAGTTCGGCGAAAATCTTCATTCAAAACTGTAATTTGAGATTCCACATGAACAAGTGGAAAATTAACTCCAGTCCCAATTGATTGGCCTGGAGGATGAACGATAATTACGTGAACTGGAATCGTGACTACTACAGAAGAATTTTCCCCAAAGGTATTGGCAGTTGAAGTCTTAGGTTTTGCGAATGCATCCTCCATTGCTTTTTTGTAAGCAGGATCTGCATCCATTGCTGATTGCATTTTTTGATCGGTATGACACCTTTCAGAAGCAGTATTTTTTATGGTTTTTTGGGAAAATAAAAATAAGGGAAGTGTTAGAAATAAGATTATTCCTACCCATTTAGAAGGTTGTGAAACGGACATAATATTTGACAATTGTTGGTTTTGTAAATTTCTCTCTCTTTTAGAACTAAGGGTCTGTCTCTTATACACATCTCCGAGCCCACG
>OJFR01000692.1_pt1 | contig 10717 bp, 13 predicted proteins | sample 1594121 | NCBI WGS metagenome assembly OJFR01 (sample SAMN05416812, study PRJEB24817) | seawater metagenome | isolation source: Sea water | place: Canada:Atlantic | collected 2013-07 | reverse complement strand
CCTTGTTCCAGGGGGCTTTTGCCAGCTATGCCCCGTTGCTGAGATTGGCGGCGACGGGGGAGGCGGCCCGGCCGTTGGCGGACCTGTTTGAAGCCGAGACCCTGCGCCGGCAACTTCACCGCTTTCGCCCAGATCTGGCCGCTGAAGACGAGCGTGCCGTGCTATCCATCTGGAGCAAGTATTACTTCCTTTACCTGGTGCCGCCGGTGCTGGGTGCCAACCTGATCTTGCAGCGCAGCCTGCCGATACACCCGAGAGCCATGCGCATCGAGCTAAATCAGGATGGAGTGCCAGCGTGTTTTGTCCTTGAGAGTGAAGGCGCTGGGTTGCCCGCCAGTGATCATCCGTTGACCCGTTTTGAGCCATTGATCAGGGATAACCTGGCCACGGTGATCACGGGCTGGCAGCAGGCGCTGGGCCTTTCGTCGCGGGTGCTGTGGAGTAACGCCAGCCGCTATATCCGCTGGTTTTTGGGAGAGTTGGAGAGCGCAGGGTTGCCGGCAATGATGTGGGAGCCGGGCAAGGCCATTCTCGACCAGGAAACCTTTGCGGATGGTTCCAGCAATCCGTTGGCCGGCGCTTACCGCAAGCGGTTCAATCAGAATAACGGCGACATGATAGAGGTGCGCAGGACCTGCTGTATTCGCTTCCGTCTGCCGGACATGCCCCTTTGCGAAGATTGTCCCCGCCTTTGCAAAAAAGGCCAGTCAGCGGTGAGTTTTCCCTCATAGCACCATCATCCCTGGCGACCCTTTGATTCTATCGTTCGAGATGACCTGGCGGAGACTAACGTGGCAAGGCAATCCAGCTGAGTACCCCCTGTTGACGTTCTCGCCAGCGAAAGGGCACCTCGGTACCGTGCTTCCATTGCGCTGTCAGCGTTGTCAGCAGGGTGAGTGAGCGCGGGTTGCGGCGGGCGGCGTCATGGAAGTAAAAGCGTTTACCGGTCAGTGGGTAGAGCGCCTTAAACAGACATTCCTTGGCGGAAAAGATCAGGGTGATCCGGTTCGCCCGTTGTATCGGGGTGAGCCCTTTCAGATTGTCCCTTTCCTCGCTGGTCAGCAATTCACGGCACAGGCGGTCTGCGCGTTCTGCTGTTAGCCACTGCTCGGTATCCACGCCCACTGCCAGCCAGTGCCGGGCATCTGCCACCATGACCTCTGCCGTGCCCTTGCTGTGGGTAATGCTGCCCACGGTGCCGCCGGGCCAGACAGGGGCTCTATCGGCGCCCATGCCCGGAATCCCCTCGAAGCCCAGAATGCGAAGCGCCTCCCGTGCGCACCAGCGCCCGGCCAGGTATTCGGTTTTGCGCTTGTCGACCGAAGATGTCAGCGAGGCCGGCAAAGGAATATCCGTCCGCAGGAAGCTGTCATCACGCAATTTTTCGATTTCATAGTGGCAGCCAACACGGACCAGTCCATCGGCAATTTCCTCGCGATGAATATTGGATAGGCATTGTGGGCGCTGATATTCCGGCATGATTTATGGGCTGTCGATGGCTTTGCTGCACTATAGCAAACTCGCGGCGTAAAGAGGGGGCGGGTTCGCGGTGCGTTGGGAAGTAAGTGCCGGTAGACTCGGTGCGGTATCTGCGCGCAGACGTATTGATTATTGAAAGGAGAGTCTCATGGCCGGAACCAGCTTGCTGGCATTGCTTGATGATATTGCCACCATTCTCGATGACGTATCGGTAATGACCAAGGTGGCAGCAAAGAAAACCGCCGGTGTGCTGGGGGATGATCTGGCGCTGAATGCGCAGCAGGTGTCCGGTGTGAAGGCAGACCGGGAACTGCCTGTGGTCTGGGCGGTTGCCAAGGGGTCTTTCGTCAACAAACTGATTCTTGTGCCGGCCGCGTTGCTGATCAGTGTGTTCCTACCCTGGCTGATTACACCGCTGCTGATGGTGGGGGGCGCTTACCTCTGTTATGAGGGCTGTGAAAAACTGCTCCACAAGTTTCTGCATGGTCGAGATGAGAAAGAGGCAGAGCATCAGCAGCGCCTGCAGGCGCTGAGCGATGAAAGCGTGGATCTGGTGGCCTTCGAGAAGTCCAAGATCAAGGGGGCAATCCGCACAGACTTTATTCTCTCGGCGGAAATCATCGTGATTTCTCTGGGGGCAGTGCAAAGCGCCACTTTTGGCGTACAGGTGGCGGCTATCTGCGCCATTGCAATATTGATGACGGTGGGCGTGTACTCGCTGGTAGCGGGCATCGTGAAGCTGGACGATGCCGGCCAGCATCTGATGCAGACGCCCGCGGACAGTGCCGCTGCAGGGGCCCGTATTGCCTTCGGGAAAGCCATTCTGACGGTGGCGCCGTGGCTGATGAAGACCCTGTCCGTGGTTGGTACCGCCGCCATGTTCCTGGTGGGTGGCGGGATTCTGGTGCACGGTATTCCCGGCTCCCATGACTGGATTCACGCTTTGCAGGAAATGGCGGGAGCCGTGTTATGGCTGGTGCCGTTGCTGATCAACCTGGTGGGGGGGATTGTTGCTGGCGCGGTGGTGTTGCTGGTGGTGACCAGTGTGTCGAAATTCCGTGGGAAAGAAGAAACGAGGGCCCACTGAATTCGGCGCTGTTATAGCGCATCACTCCCTGTCAGTACGCAGGGCGGGGAGATGCAATCCGGGCATCATTGTTCCAACAGGAGCCCATTGGCCTTGGCCAGTGTCAGAGCCCGGATTTTCTGCTCTTGTTCGAGGGCGCTTTCAAGCTCCCGCAACACGTCTGTTTTGCCCTGGCGTTTCAGCTCATGCTTGATCGCATCCCAGGATTTCAGTGATATTTTTTTGCCGTCCACGGTGGCTCCGAGTGTTGTCTGCATGGAAATCTTTCTTGCAGGGTAAAACGGATCCATGGGCTACGCCAAGCTGCCAGGCGGCGGCCTTTAAGTGTCGTCAGGTAAAGATGGGGAAGGAATAACAAGGGAATTGGTGGGCCCACCAGGACTTGAACCTGGGACCAATCGATTATGAGTTGGCAAGGTATACCGCAAAGCCAGCAAAATCAAGGGTTGCTAACCGTAATGTCGCGTAGCGGAAAGTATTTTAATAACAGTAGGTTAGCGTAATTATCCGAAAGCAGCCAAAACGTGCGAGTGTACCTGTACTGTACCTTTTTTTCATGCGGTACAGTCTTTGTTCACAGGGCCACCATCAAATATCAAGTTAATAGTCATCAAAAGGCCCACGATACAACTGGTCACCGGGGTTCTGCACGTCTTCTCCCAGTTTTATGTAGTCAGTGACCGGTTCAAAATCGACTTCATAGTCATTCATCGGTTCTTCCCCGCTCACTGCTCGCGACTTCCGGCTAGTGAACATAACAACACCGACAGCGACAAAGAGAATCATGCCGATCAGTAAGAAATTTGCAGTTTGAATATCCATTTCATACACGCTGTAGCGTACGCAAAATCAATTTCCGATAAGGTATAGCGGAAATATTGATTTTAATCGACCGTTGTATCGTCGCTAATTCCCATGTTGTTTGAGGGGGAGTAAGCGTTGAAAGGATCTGAGTAGGTCCCTGGATCAAAGAAATCAGAATGACCGTGATCAACTTCATCAGCTGAAGCTTGGCCTGAACCAAGCATAATCATAGCGATTTTCAAAACCAAAACACCGGCAAGGACGAAAACCAAAATTGCGGTCACGATGCACCTCTATTCCAATTACTTAACATTGCTGCTGTCAGTTACTCGATAAATTTTTCAATAACGCTATCGGCTCCGATCAAGGGGATGATCCGCACCAGCACCTGGTCCATGACCCCGGATTCGGCTTTGGCGATGAACTCAGCCTTTCGGTCTTTCCAGGATAGCGTTTGGATCAGGCTTGAGGCCACCACAGACGGTTTGTCCAGGTTCTTGACGGCGACCTCGGTGGCAGCCCCTCGAATGCTTGTGCTGAAGGGGCAGCAAATCAGGAGCCCTGTTTGCTTGTTGTACTGCTTGGAGGATAGAACCAGGGCGGGCCGGTATTTGCCAATTTCTTTGCCCTTGGTCGGCTCGAAATCCAGCCAGATAATGTCATTGCGATCCGGGACGAACTGCGCCATCAAGCCCCCATTTCAGAAGCAGAGGGCTGGGCCAGCTCGTCCGCATGAGCGCCATGGGCATCAAGCCCTTTCAGCAGGTCAGCTTCCGAGAAAGGCAGGTTAACCTTGCGGGGAGCCTCCTGCGCGGCCTCAATAACGATTTTTCCCGCCTTTACATCAATGCTGATCGAGCTGGATACATCCAGCTTCGCTAGTGCCAGAATCTTGCTGGGGAGCCGTACAGCGGCGCTGTTCCCCCAGCGTTTGATTTCACTTTGCATGGCAACCACGCCTCTATGCTTGTAGCTACAGATGTATCTACATTAGTGCTAGGTGATGCCCGTGTCAACGATTGTATCTACATGTGGAACACCCGGATTTTGTCGCATTTATCGGTAAGCCTTTGAATTGGCTGGACCGAACCGGAGTTAGTCAGATGCCCAAGTCCTGGAATAACTCGTCAGCAGTGTTGAGCCGCTTGCCCTTATTTGAATGGGGGCGCCGCCAGTGACAGGCTGTCCGCTATTGGTTTATAATAATCCCGTTTTCTATGATTTTATAAACCTCATTATTCAACCTGAACAGGAGGGCTGGCCATGATAGGGGAGCGACTATTGCGTGCACGCAAGGCTGCGGGCCTGTCCATGCAAGCCCTGGCGGATCAGGTGGGCGTAAGCGCCACCATGATCAACAAGTACGAAAAGGAGAAGAGTACACCTGGCTCCAAGGTATTGATTCAATTATCAAAAGCCCTGGGAGTGCGCAGTGAGTATTTTTTCCGGCCTGTTCAGGTACAGCTGGAAGGGGTGGAGTACCGCAAGCGGGCCTCTACCCCCCAGAAGCTGTTGAACCGGATCGAGGCGGACGTGCTGGATCAAGCCGAGCGCTGGCAGATACTGGCTGACCTGTACCCCCACTTCCCGCTGCCGGACTTTGCGCAGCCCGAGGGGCTACCGGCCAAGGTGGCGTCTCTCGACGAGGTAGACGCGGTAGCCTATGGGGTGCGGGATGCTTGGGCGCTGGGGCGCAACCCGATCCCGGACTTGATCGACATGTTGGAGGCACGCGGCATCCTGGTGATTCTCACCGGGGTGGATGACCTGAATAAATTCGATGGTCTTCAGGCTTCTGTTGCAGGTAAGCCGTTCATTGTCGTATCCAGCCATTGGCCGGGCGACCGTCAACGCTTCACACTGGCTCACGAGTTGGGGCATCTTATTCTGCATGGGCGACTTGGAATAGGCGTGGACGAGGAGAAGGCCTGTAACCGCTTCGCTTCCGCCTTTCTGCTGCCGGAAAGTGGTCTGCGTCAACAGCTCGGTGAGCAGCGCCATAACCTGGAAGTGCAGGAGTTGTATCTGCTGAAGCATGAGTACGGTATCAGCATGGCGGCTTGCCTTTATCGGACTGCTGATCTGGGGATTATCGACGAGGGTTTGCGCAAACGTGCCTTTATTCGTTTCCGTCAGCAAGGCTGGCACAAGCGGGAGCCCGGCGCACCTTATCCTGCGGAAGAGAGCCAACTGTTTACCCAGTTGGTTTATCGAGCCCTTGGTGAGGGGATCATCAGCGAATCCAAAGCGGCTGAATTGCTCAAAATGCCTTTGATTCAGTTCCATCGTGAGCGCAACTTGGAGCCCCTCCATGCTTTTGCTGGTCAGTGATGCCAATATCCTGATCGATATTGAGGAGGGAGGGCTGCTGGATGTGCTTTTCCGGTTGCCCTATCAGTTCGTGACGCCGGATATTCTCTACTACGAAGAACTGGAAGATCAGCATGGACACTTGCTGGAGCTGGGCTTGCAGACTCTGGGCCTCTCGCCTGATTCCATGCAGTACGCCGGTGACTTGGTTGTTCGTTATCGTGGGCCCAGCACCAACGATTGCTTTGCACTTGCATTGGCTAGCCAAGAGCGGTGCCCGCTGCTGACAGGAGATCAGGCGCTACGTAATGCGGCAGAGCAAGAGCTACTTGAGGTCATGGGTACGCTTTGGCTCGTCGAGGAGCTGGTCAGGCAGGGTGTGATCAGCGTGGATCGTGCCCAACAGGCCTATGATGCCATGAAGGCCAAAGGGCGTAGGTTGCCCTGGACAACAGCCAAATCGAGATTAGCTTCCCTCTAAATTCGTAGGGATGAGTCTCGAATCTAAAAGTTGCTCGTCACCTGATGAAGCCAGAGTCCTGAATTAGATCACCTCTTTAAGAATGGACTGGGCATTCCATCCTTGCTTTGCGGGGCTCACTGTATGGTGTATGACTCCACGTTAACTTATTAGGTTGTAGGCTGGCCTGAGAATAAATAACTCTAATAATAAATTTCTGCACTCGCCTAAATTTTGTGATAATCAATTGACTTGACTGGAATGATAATATTGCAGGGGTGTTCATATGATTAAAGGAGTGGGGAGTTGGAATTATTGAAGTTGGTGGGCCTTTTGGTTTTTCCGGTAATTTTGGTTCTGGTTTTTTTGGCGTTGCATTTTTTTTGTTTTTGTGAAGATAAAAATATTAATAACTTTGTGAGGCGTATTTTTGTTATCAATGAAGGTCGGCTCCACGAGCAATATATTCTTTGGGTTGTTTTGCTGCTTCCAGTTTTTTATTTCTTTGCTCTCGGGTTTCCCATTTGGTCTCAGTACAAATTGAGTGTTAGTGCTCGGGGGATTAATAATTTTTTCAGCATTTCAAATGATATTTTTTGGGTGGCGGGCCTGGCTCTTCCTTTAGGTGTTTTGGTGGCGCGTATGCATGCTACCGTTCAAATGTATGCGCAAATACAGTCTAATAGTGAGCAAAATATTTTTGTTAATTTCTATAAGCACAAAGAGTTCATTGTTAAAGAGATAAAAGATATTTGCGAAGAGAATAGTTTGGAGCTTCGCATAAAAACAGATATTTACGATGAGCTTTTTCCTGCTAATTCTCCGGCTGGCCCCTTTTCAACAGCGTTGGAAGCGAAAGTTGTTAAGGTTATAGACGGGGAGCTAATAAGGCTAACCGAAATTGCAAATAAGCATTCCCTATCTGGATATGGACCCTCAAAAGATAGCCATCTTAATGGTGACGAGGCGCTTTCAGATGTTGAGGAGTTTCTCAGTACAAGCTGGTTCAGGTCTTTGAATCTGGTTTCCAGCAAGCAGGCGCCAACATGGGATACTGTTTCTGAGCAGAACAAGTGGTTTTTAGCAACAGATATATATCTGGATTTGCATATTGCTTTGCTGGGTATAAAGCAGATAGGGCACAAGTAGGTTTTTGCGAAATTTGGTTGGTGGCGATTTTATGATCGATAAAGTTAATGGAATGTGGTGGTTTGAAGGTGCTGAAGGAGAAAAATATTCGGGATCTTTGACCATTAACTCTCAGGGCGGTGAGTTGGTTTTAATTGATCTCCCGGATGAATCTGATGACTTATTGGTTGATGAGTGCAATGTTCATGGGATTACCAGCGAAGGAAGATTCGTCCTTTATAATGGTTTTCAGATTGGCGGCAGCACCATACAAAAACAATGCCGAATTAGGAGCTTTAGGTTTAATTGGGTATTTAAAGGCTGGATTCCAGATCATTTTCGCATAAATGATTTTTCCTTGGATGGATTTACGCTGGATTGGCCGGAGCTTCAAGAATGGTTTTCAGTAGGGGGATATAAGGCAGAAAATGAGAATAAAGGAAATGGTTTTTCGATTGTTTACAAACAGCCAGATCCTATATCTTTTTCATTGGATAATGATGTTGCGGTTAGTTTTGACTTCTTTACAAAAAGCATCCCCATGGGGAATGTGCGAGGAGATATTGGGGGATTCTCAGAAACAGTTTTCGTTAACTTGGAGGGGGTGAATTTATCTCCAGATAAATGCTTTAAATATGTGGATGCTCTGCGGATGTTTTTTTCAATATGCTCAGGTCGGTTGAATGAGCCAGAAAAAATAAAACTGCATAAGCACTATTATGAGGGCGTTGATAGACGAATTTGCACGCTTGAGGTTATGGGTAAGTCGCAGTTTATGCGAAATGGAGGCGTGTTTTTTCATCCAATGCTTGCGCCTGCAAGCTATAGTTTATTGGGTTCTAAGTTTCCTGAGATGATATCGAAATGGCTAAACTCATTCAAAGAATACGAAGCTGTTGCGCTAAACTATATGCTTTCAACGTATGGGCCTAGAAAAGTAGTTGAGTCTTCATTTATATACATGGTTCAAGCGGCTGAGGCTTTTCATAGGAAGAATGAAGATTTCAGATTTATAGAAAGAAAAGAATTTGAAGAGGTGTTGCTTCCCAAGCTGGAGAAAGTTATTGATGATCATGGTTTCAATAAAGAGACAAAAAATATCTTAAAGAAAAAGATTTCTTATATTAACGAAAAAAGTTTGAAGGCTCGGCTTGTGGCAATGTTTAGAAGTGTTGGGAGCGTTTCGCCTCTTGATGGATTTGATATACGTAATATAAGTCAGAGCATAGTGGATGCGCGTAATTATCTGACGCATTATTCAGATAGCCCTTCTGACGCTCCTTCGTTAGATGCAATTGCGGTTTATACTTTCTATGTTAGGTTCTTGTTCGAGGCATATTTTCTTGTTTCTTTGGGAGTAGATACGGAGGTAATGGAAACCCGTTACCGATCTAATCGTGACCTTGATAATTTTCTTCACAATGTTGAGCGCCTCAATTTGTTTAATGGGGTATCCGGATTTTTTGGTTGATTGGCTCATATCATGATGACGGAACCAACCATCAGCTCAGCGGATTACCTGGTTGATGACGACTCTTCTTCACGGCCCCTGCAAGTTTGCAGCAACGCCCAGGTTCGCATGCCGAGATACGCAGTGAGGCTTCGCGATCAACACACCATGCATTCACAATGTCACTGCAAGGTCCGGCATGTCTCTGCTCAGTCCTTACGGCCTGAGCTAGCCCTATACAGTTGTTGTTTGCTCTCCTCGCTGATCCCCGTCAGGATGCCGCAGGCATTGATCTCCCGACCCTCGTTGCAACTCGCCCTCAGTGAAACGAGTTGTTGCTCAAGCGCTTGCAGAGCAGTTATCTGCGACCGCACATGAGAGATGTGGTCATCGAGCATGGCGTTGACGGCGGTACAAGGCTGGCGAGGGTCGTCCTGATAGCTCTGTAGCTCGCGAATCTCTGTCAGTGACAGGTCCAGAATTCGGCAGCGGCGGATAAAGGCAAGCCACTCGCCATGCTTCTCGGTATAGACACGGTAACCATTCTCCTGCCGTTCTGGCGGCGGCAACAGGCCCTGCTGCTCATAGAAGCGGATCGTCTGCGTGTCGATACCCGCTATCTGGGCTAACTGACCAATGCGCATCAGGCTTACTCCTCAACGGATCATCTGTCCCATTGACCTTATAGTAGCTATATAGTTTTTAATACTAGCAATCTATGTTGGTTAACTGGAGCCGTATCGTGAGTAAAGCCTGTGGTGGCCCATGTAGCTGCGATGCAACGCCTGCAGCGGATACCGATATGCCGGTCTCCTCCGAAGCGTCAGGGGAATGGGTCAGCGTGTATGCTGTGCCGAAGATGGATTGTCCCTCAGAAGAACGGATGATCCGCTTGGCGCTGAACGGCTTTGATGAGATTCGAACGCTGTCCTTCGACTTGTCGAACCGCCGATTGGAGGTCGTGCATGACGGCGAGGCTGAGCCCATTACCGCGAAACTGGCGACCTTGGGGCTAGGCGCCTCTCTTCAGGAAACCGTCATTGCCGACCCAGAGACGATCAAGGCCGCTGAGAGCTCGGCGGTCTCTGCTACGCAGGAGTCAGGCACTCTGCGCGTGTTGCTCGGTATCAATGCGATCATGTTCGTGGTGGAAATGACTGCTGGCCTGATCGCCCAGTCTACCGGCCTGATCGCTGATTCCCTGGATATGTTTGCCGATGCAGCCGTCTATGGCCTGGCTCTCTATGCCGTAGGGCGCAGTGCGAAAATGCAGGTACGTGCCGCGCATCTGGCAGGGGTACTGCAACTGATTTTGGCTATCGGCGTACTCGTCGAGGTGGTGCGACGCTTTGTTTTCGGTAGTGAGCCTGAATCGCTGATGATGATGGCGATCGCCTTCGTCGCGTTGATCGCCAATACCGGTTGCCTGCTGTTGATATCCAAGCACCGCGAAGGCGGCGCGCATATGAAGGCAAGCTGGATATTCTCGGCCAATGATGTGGTTATCAATCTGGGAGTTATCCTTGCGGGGCTTCTTGTTGCCTGGACCGGTTCAAACTATCCGGATCTGGTTATTGGCGGCGTTGTGGGAGGCATTGTATTCATTGGTGCCAAGCGCATCCTTGCACTAAAAGGATAATTCGATGTCTGAACACCGTGCTAGTTTTTCTACGTTTATCTTTCTCGGCTTTTCCACACTGGTAGCGCTGGCCGACCAGCTTATTAAATGGCTCGTCCAGCAATCCATGGCTTACGGGCAATCGGTTGAGATCACTCCTTTCTTTAATTGGGTGCACGTATGGAATAAAGGCACTGCCTTTAGTCTCTTCGCCGATGGCGGGGGCTGGCAGCGATATTTTTTTATTGCGATAGCCGTTGTCGTCTCGGCTGTTCTGGTCAAATTGATGCGGGACAGCCATAAGCGAACAGAAGCCCTGGCCTATGCGATGGTACTTGGCGGTGCATTTGGAAATGTCATCGACCGAGTTTTTCGAGGCTA
>OJFR01000691.1_pt1 | contig 10720 bp, 8 predicted proteins | sample 1594121 | NCBI WGS metagenome assembly OJFR01 (sample SAMN05416812, study PRJEB24817) | seawater metagenome | isolation source: Sea water | place: Canada:Atlantic | collected 2013-07 | reverse complement strand
AATTTAGTAAATAATTACCGACCAAGAAAGTCCGCGAGGACTTTCGTAAGTAGGCAAAAAGCCAGCAATAAATTATATACGGTGTTGCCATTTCGTTGTTTTTCATAGTTCAAATTTTCCAATTCAGTTCTGATTTCCGATTTTCAGTATTTGAGTGAATTCGGTCAGCATTATATTCCGCAATATTTTTCAATTCCGATTGAGTGAGAGATTCCGCAACTTGCTAAATTCCGCTTTCAATTCGGTTTTTTCAAATCAAATTCTGATTCCGCAAGCAAGCTAAAAAGTCAGAAGTAACTTTAATCAACATTTGAGTGAGAATTCAGAGTTTAACTAGATTCTTTTTCAGACTTTTTTATATTGTAATAACTTGCAAAAGATGAAACAGTCATAATTAACCATCCTAATCTAAAAAGCCAAATACTTCCAAATAATGAACCAGGTTCAGAATCGAAAATCGAGCTAATAAATGCTATTCCAGTTAAAATTCCAGATATTAAGAATAAAGTTTTTTTGTTTTTTGTTGTCATAAAATTAAGTTTAGTTAGTTTTTCGGTTTTTTTCGCCAATGAATGGCAACGTGTTTGTACATGGAAAGTAGCGGTTTTAAATACGCTTACTTCGATTTTTAAATGTACTATTTTTTTGATTATTATTTATTTTATTTAGTTAAAAAGTAGCTATTTTTTATGTGCGTTGTTACCTTTAGTAGTGCTACACAACACATTTTTTAAATCCTGAACCTTTATTTACACACACTATTCCCAACCGGACCAGAATGCTGTCTTAGACCTTATTAAAATACATCAACCAGCTTTTAAATCAACCATTTTATAAATAGCTACTTTCCATTTTAGCATTTAGGTTGGGATCTTAGTAGCACACACAAGACCCTTTTTTGGATAAAGAACGAGACAGAACGCTTTTATAAAACTTGATAATTACAACCAACACATTCAATCTTTTCATTATTTTTCCAAATACACACCAACCATTATTGCGTTTAGTTCCCAAAAAATGACATCATCACAGAACTTTAAAAAACAGACAAAACTTTTAAAATACTTCGTTGAGGTGATTTAACAATCTCAAATTTCGTTCAGCACTATTAATTGTAACTGGTTATATGGAGAACAAACCTCCTGTTTATAGGTTTTTATTTCCGGATAACAGGAACTTTTGTTCTTGTTTATCGCTTTTATCCAAATTTAATAAAATAGTGTCTAACGGGCTCTGAATATCTAGTAAATCTTTCTTTGCAACATGTGTATAAATCATGGTAGTTTCTGGTTTAGCGTGTCCTAATAACTCCTGTATATGTCTCAAACCAACACCATTTTCTAATAAATGTGTAGCATAGCTATGTCGCAAGGTATGTGGGGTTACTTTTTTTGAAATACCAGCTTTTTGTACACTCTTAAATAGAAACTTCCTAATACTACTCTCAGAGTATTTTTTACCTGTTGGCCCCTCTATAAAATAAAGTGCTGGTTTAAAAGTGGTTAGGTAATTATGTAAAAGAGGTAAATAACTAGTCGCTAAAACAACAAATCTGTCTTTTCTGCCTTTTCCTCCTTCAACTTTAATCTGCTTTCTTAGTATATCAATGTTTTTTAACAATAAACCCGTAACCTCTCCAATTCTTAAACCAGAAGAATAAAGCAATACAATAATGGCTCTGTGCTTTAAGTTTTTAGTTAATTGTATAATACGTAACACCTCTTCTTGAGATAATACATTAGGAAGTAATCTAGATTTTTTGGGCCGTTCTAAAGACAAATTATTAATTTTTATTTGTGGATAAAACACCGTAAAAATTTTTAAGGCACTTATAAACTGTCTTTGAGAACTAACAGAATAGTTGCGCTCTATAAAAACGGTTTCTATAAAAAGTTCTACGTCTCTGTTTGTAAGTTCTTCTAGGGGTGTTTTTGTATGAAAATTTATAAAATCAGCCACAAAAATAGTGTAGGTTTGTATGGTGCTCTGGCTGTATCTTTTTCCTTTCAAAAACAAATAAAAATTATTTAATATTTTCTTTTCAGCTGTTGTTAAATCTCTTTTAAAGCGTGTCTTTTTTGGAATTTTAGAAACATCTACTTTTGTAACATCTTTAAATAACTCCAAAATAAGCGCCAAATTTTCTTCAGAATTTTTTAAACACCAACATTTCTTAGTCTGAGACCATCTGGCAGAAATAGATTTAAGCTTCTCAATTATTAAATCATTAAAATAAAAATGTAAAAAAAACACAGAGTTATTTCTGTGTAATCCGGTACTTATATTAATAGTAGGTAACTGTAGAGGATTCATAGCAAGCTAAAAGTAAAAAAAATAGTTGATAAAAACAAAAAAACCATCTGTATTCAGATGGTTTTTTTGTTGAACAGCTTTTATTTTAAGAACCTATAAAATTATAAATCAAATTTTTTCTTTGCACTATTGGCGTTTAATAATGTTATTTTTTGAAATTATTTCACCCTTGCTTTTTATATGGTAATAGTATAAACCGTTACTGAGATAACTTAAATTAAGTTGTAAATTGTTTGAATCTAATTCAAAATGTCCAACAGATTGCCCCAAAGAATTATAAATTATAAATTCTAAAAATTCTGGTTTTTGGGTGTTAAATTTAATAGTTATTAAATCTTTTACAGGGTTTGGATACACTACTATTTGAGGTTGTGAACTTGTAATATTTTCTATTGAAAGGGTTTCAGTACTTGCAATCCAATTGCTTGCTAGACTATTATCTGAATTTAAATCAACTAATTGTAAATACGGCCCTGTTCCGTCTGCACTCTCCGGCCAAGGATCACTGTCTGTATACCAAACTTCATCTATAGTATTTCCAAAAGCATCAGCTAAAATAATTTTATAAGAGCTATTGCTTAGGTCTCTTGTAAACTCTCCAGAAGGGGCAAAACCATAGTAATCTTCAAATGCAGCGGCATCACCACTTAAATAAATCTTTTCATTTGCGGCCACAGTAGCATCAGACATAAATTGATATGAAATCCCCAATTCTCTTATGTAATATCCTGTTAAATTTATAGTTAGATTGCTGTTGTTGGTTATTTCAATAAACTCTAGTTCTTTGCTAGAATACCCTCCGTCTTCTAGTGGCTTATAGTGTATTTTACTAATCACTAAGTCAGGAACAGAAATAGTTAAACAGTCATTTGGAGAACCTATATTTGTATTCATCCAATTAATACGGTTTAAAATCCAATCTTTCATTGCAATGATGTTTTCTGATTGATCAGCTACCGTTGGCCAATCATCTTGAGGGGGCCATCGTTGTAATTCTCTTACTTGCGATTCACTCAATAAATTGGCATATTCATCAATTAAACTTGCAATTGTAGTATAGTTTAAAGGGTTATTTGTGTCGGTTAGCTCAAACCAGCGTTTTGCTAAATAACAATTAAAGGTGTCATCTAGAAATAAATCTTTCCAAAATTTAGCTCCTGAATTTAAATAGTCAAATTGCCATACATCATAAAAACTTCTATCAAATCCAAAAATAAATAAATCATTTCCATAAGATAGATTGTAATCCCAAACAGGCCCTGCTCTTAGTTTACCACCCCTGTCTTTATGAAAGAAGGTGCTAAATTGGTAAGAATCTGGATTTGAAGCAATTTCTGCTACAATTATATAATCTACAAAACTAGGAATATCTATGATAGATGGGTAGCCATTAATTATTGAAGTATTAGCAGGGTTTGTTTCGGCGGCCAAATCGGTAAAAACAGTTTCTATATAAGCAGCTTGTTGGGTGGTAATATCTTCTGTTTTTGGATAATGATGTAAGAAATCTGTTTCCCATCCTCCATAATTAGGCATCGTCCATGCTACTACATCTCCTCCAGTAGTTTTATCTGCTTTAATGATGTACCCTCCCGTTACCTCCGGAAAATCAGTATCTTCATCATCAATTTTTTTTAAATTAACTCTATCAGAATCTCTCTTAATTTTTTCTGTTAAAATATACACTCCTTTGTAGTCATCATTCACAATTACTTCAATATATTTTACTCTTGGCGCATAATTACCCATATTACTCGCTAATGTGTATGACAGATAATCACGAATCATAGAGGGGTCATAAGCTAAAGAATTTAAAACCCAATCATTCTCGGAGGGCATTTCTAATAAACTAACATTGTTATTAGAATCGTCGTCTTCTAAAAGAGTAGTAAATCCGTATGGTTTTTTATCCAATACTTGAGAGCTACTTCCTCTTAACTCTATTCCAATTCTACCATTATAATTTAAAAAAGAATCATTAGTAATATCTGTTAAATAATTCCTGGCTCCATCAGGTCTATAAATAAGTTGCATGGTAGCCAGAACTTTTGGTTCGTCTGGAATGTCAATGGGTAAATTTGTTGCAGGATCAATATCGGTTGAAATTACCATAATTGGTAAATTACTATCGGTTAGAATTGTTTGTTGAGCAAAAGACACTTGCCAAAAAAGGAGTAAGAATAATTTTAAACCAGTTATTTTTTTATCCATGAGTATACAGTATAGTTTTACGGAGGATTAATTGTAAATTTAAAGTAAAAAATTAATCAATAAAAATAAAAAACCATCTGAATTCAGATGGTTTTTTTGATAACAGCTTTTATTTTAATAATCTATAAAATTATAGATCAAATTTTATTCCTTGTGCCAATGGCAGTTCATCAGAATAATTAATGGTATTTGTTTGTCTGCGCATATATACTTTCCAAGCATCAGATCCAGACTCGCGCCCGCCACCTGTTTCTTTTTCTCCACCAAAAGCACCACCAATTTCTGCACCAGAAGTTCCAATATTTACATTGGCAATACCACAATCAGAACCTGCATAAGACAAGAACTTCTCTGCTTCTTTTAGCTCATTGGTCATAATAGCAGAAGACAAGCCTTGTGCTACTCCGTTTTGTTTCTCGATGGCATTTTCTACACCACCAGTATACTTCATTACATATAAAATAGGTGCAAATGTTTCATGCTGTACAATCTCAAAATGATTTTCAGCTTCAATAATTGCGGGCTTTACATAACAGCCACTTTCATATCCTTCACCTTCTAATACACCACCATCTACCAATACGTTTCCTCCTTCAGCTTTCGCTTTTTCAATAGCGGCTAAATAGGTGTTTACAGCATCATGATCTATTAAAGGTCCAATATGATTGGTTTCATCTAAAGGATTTCCAATAGTTAACTGCCCATAAGCACCAACAATGGCATCTCTTACTTTGTCATACACAGATTCATGTATAATAAGTCTTCGTGTAGAAGTACAGCGTTGTCCGCAGGTTCCTACAGCTCCAAAAACAGCCCCAGGCACCACTACTTTTAAATCTGCAGTTGGGGTTATAATAATGGCATTATTACCGCCCAACTCTAATAAAGATTTTCCAAAACGTTGGGCAACAGTTGCACCAACAATTCTTCCCATTCTAGTAGAACCTGTAGCAGATACTAAAGGAACTCTAGTGTCTGTAGTCATCATTTCTCCAACCGTATAATCTCCATTAATAATACAAGAGATTCCTTCGGGTAAGTTATTTTCTTTTAATATTCCAGCAATAATGTTCTGACAGGCAACAGTACATAAAGGCGCTTTTTCAGATCCTTTCCATACACAAACATCACCACATATCCATGCCAAGGCAGTATTCCAGGCCCAAACAGCTACAGGAAAATTAAAGGCAGATATGATACCCACCACTCCAATAGGGTGCCATTGCTCTCTCATAACATGTCCTGGTCTTTCAGACGGGATAGTTTGTCCGTTTAATTGTCTAGACAGCCCAACTGCAAAATCACAGATATCAATCATTTCTTGTACTTCTCCATACCCTTCTTGCAAAGATTTTCCCATTTCATAAGAAACTAACTTTCCTAATGGCTCTTTTAAATCTCTTAATTTATTTCCAAACAGACGAACAATTTCTCCTCTTTGTGGCGCAGGAATATCTCTAAAAGTCTTAAAAGCTTCCGTGGCAGTAGTCATTACTTGTTCGTAATCTTCTTTACTAGTTGCTCTTACTTTTCCAATTAATTTACCATCTACAGGAGAATAACTTTCAATAAGTTCTCCGTTAGAAAAATTAGTAGAACCGGTAGAAGTTCCGTGGTTAATATCTTGTAAGCCTAACTCATTAAGGGCTTGTTGAATTCCAAAATCTGACATTATTTTTTTATTTTGATTTGTGCCAACAAAAATACAATAAAGTTTTACAAAAGAAGCGGGTGTATTTATCAATTATAATCAAAGTTTATTAACCAAATCCTATTATTTTTGTGAAATATGCAAAATGCTGTTTTCAACATACAAAACCAATCAGATTTTAAAACCTGTGCTTTGCAAGTTTTTAGACACCAGTTTAAAAACAATACGGTCTACAGATCTTTTTGCGATCTTTTATACATTCATTCCTCAGATGTAAAAAAAGTAGAAGAGATTCCGTTTTTACCCATTCAGTTTTTTAAATCTCATGCTGTACTTTCAAGCACCCAAGCAGTTCAAGAAATCTTTACCAGTTCTGGAACCACAGGAAGCAGTGTAAGCAAGCATATGGTAACAGATCTAAGTTGGTATACAAAAAGCTATACCAAAGGCTTCGAATACTTTTACGGGCCTATAGAAGAGTACACAGTGCTAGGCTTATTGCCCAATTATCTAGAAAGAGACGGGTCTTCATTAATATACATGGTAGACGATTTTATAAAAAAATCTAACAAGCCCGCAAGCGGTTTTTATCTAAACAATCTAACAGAGCTTTCTAAAACATTAATAGCGCTAGATAAAAAAGGAGAAAAAGTACTGTTAATTGGCGTCACTTTTGCCTTGTTAGACCTTATTGAAAGACAACAGTTTAAATTACAGAATACTATTATTATGGAAACTGGTGGCATGAAGGGAAGGCGCAAAGAAATGATCAGAGAAGAATTACATGAAATTTTGTATGCTGGCTTTGGAGTGTCTAAAATTTATTCAGAATACGGAATGACAGAATTACTAAGCCAAGGATATTCTTCTGGAGACGGAGTATTTGACTGCCCTCCTTGGATGAAAATACTAGCCAGAGACACAGAAGACGCACTCACCATGGTGGGCACTAATAAAACAGGTGGCCTAAATGTCATAGATTTGGCCAATTACAATTCGTGCTCATTTATTGCCACTCAAGATCTAGGAAAAGTAGACAATAACGGTAGTTTTGAAGTGCTGGGTCGTTTTGATCATTCAGACATTAGAGGATGCAACTTAATGGTAATGTAGTACTCCCTCTAGTTGTACTAAGCTATCTTTAATAGAAAATAGTTCTTTTTTCCTCGTTGTAGTAACACATAGCTGTCTGCAATTAAATCAGATGAACTAATCATAAAGCTATCGGTTACTTTTTCTTTGTTCACAGAAATAGCATTTTCTTTTAAAGCTCTTCTGGCTTCTCCATTAGAATTTAAAAAGCCTGTTTTAGCGGCTAAGGCACCTATCATATCTAATCCATTGTCAATATCTTCTTTAGAGATTGTAGCCTGAGGAACACCCTCAAAAATATCTAAAAAGGTCTGTTCATCTAACGATTTTAAATCTTCAGAAGTAGACTTGCCAAAAAGAATTTGAGAGGCTTTTATAGCATTGTCAAACGCTTCCTGACCGTGTGTCATAACAGTTACCTCTTCTCCAATTTTCTTTTGAAGCAAACGCAAGTGAGGAGCTTCTCTGTGTTCTGCCACCAAGGCTTCAACAGCATGTTTATCTAAAAAAGTAAAGATTTTAATATATTTTTCAGCATCTTCATCAGAAGAGTTCAACCAATATTGATAAAATTTATAAGGAGAGGTTCTCTTGGCATCTAACCAAACATTCCCACCTTCTGTTTTTCCAAATTTTGTACCATCTGCTTTGGTAACTAAAGGCACCGTAATAGCGTACGCTTTTCCTTGTGCTTTTCTTCTTATTAATTCTGTTCCTGTGGTAATATTTCCCCACTGGTCAGAACCACCCATTTGTAACTTGCAGTCTTTCTCTTTGTAGAGGTGATAAAAATCATAGCCTTGAAATAATTGATAAGTAAACTCTGTAAAACTCATTCCTTCCTTAGACTCAGAACTCAAACGTTTTTTCACAGAGTCTTTTGCCATCATATAATTTACCGTAATGTGTTTTCCTGTATCTCTTACAAAATCTATCAAAGAAATATCTTTCATCCAATCAAAATTATTCACCAATTCTGCAGGATTATCAGCGGTAGTATCAAAATCTAAAAACCTGCTTAATTGAGATTTTACCCCTTCAATATTTTTCAATAAACTTGCTTCATCCAACAAATTTCTTTCTGCAGATTTTCCAGAAGGATCACCCACCATTCCAGTAGCACCTCCCACCAAGGCAATAGGTTTGTGTCCGGCATTCTGAAAATGCTTTAAGATTAAAATTTGTACCAAACTACCAATATGCAACGAGTCTGCAGTAGGGTCAAATCCAATATAGCCAGCAGTAGCGTGCTCTAATAAGTGCGCTTCAGTTTCTGGCATAATATCATGCAATAATCCTCGCCATCGTAACTCTTCAACAAAATTTGTCATCTTCTTACTTTATAAAAAGCAAAGATACATTTCTGAGGTAAATAAACTAAATTCGTTGTATGATTTTAGTTACAGGCGGCACAGGCTTAGTTGGATCTCATTTGTTGGTTCGTTTAACACAAGAAAATGAACCCATAAGAGCTATTTATAGAACACCCGAGAGCATAGAAAAAACTAAAAAAGTTTTTTCTTATTACCCCAATATTTCTCCAGAGTTATTTAACACCATAGAATGGGTACAAGCAGATATTACAGACGTACCGTCTATGATTCCGACTTTTAAAGGCGTAAAAAAAGTTTACCATTGTGCAGCAATTATTTCTTTTGATCCTGCAGATTATAGAACCATGAGAAAGGTAAACATTCATGGCACCGCAATTATTGCTAATTTGTGTATAGATGCCAAGGTAGAGAAATTGTGTTATGTAAGTTCAATTGCCACCATTGGAGACAATCCCAAAAAAGAAGTAGCTACCGAAGAAAATGAATGGGTGGGTAATGAAAAAAATAATGGCTATGCCATTACAAAATATGGTGCAGAAACAGAAGTTTGGCGCGCTAGCCAAGAAGGAGTGGATGTTGTTATTGTAAACCCAGGAGTTATTTTAGGAAGTGGGTTTTGGTCCTCAGGGTCGGGCACTATGTTCTCCCAAGTAAACAAAGGCTTTTCGTTTTATTCTGAAGGGGTTACGGGTTTTGTTGGAGTAAAAGACGTCATTTATTGTATGGTAGGTTTAATGGAAAGTACCTGTAAAAACGAACGTTTTATACTAGTGTCTGAAAATAAAAGTTTTAAGGAAGTGCTGTTTTCTATTGCCGATGCCTTTGGCAAGAAAAGGCCATCAAAATGTGTACAGCCTTGGCAGGCAAGTATGTTTTGGCGTTGGGAGTGGTTAGTATCAAAGATAATGTCAAGAAAAACAAGAATGAGTAAGTACACAGCAAAAACCTTACATTCTAAAACGTATTATTCTTCAGACAAAATAAAAAAATTAGGAATAAACAAATTTGAAAGTATAGAGGAGGTTATTACATCTGTGAGTGATGATTTTTTAGTTTAATTTTTTTTAGAGGCCTTTTTTTTCTTTAAAAACTCTTTAGGACTTCTTCTTTTTTTAGAAACATCAAATTTTTCAAATTCTTTCTCTTTGGTGTCCTTTGTTATCTTCTTCTTTTTTATAGAATCGTTAAAAATAGAATCCTTTATTTTTTTTGCTTCCGTAAAAAAAACCTGTTCTTTTTTTAACAATGCCATTACCTGCTCTAGCATTGGCTCATAAACATCTACCTTAGAGGTATAAAAGAAATTACTGGTGCTAAAGCGCAAGCTATCTATCTTATAGGTGTTATAAACTAACGGAGTGTAAGAAATTTTTTTCTGTTGTTTTTTATTTTTAATGCTTTTTGCAGAAGTAGCCAAATACAAGTCTTTTAAAAGTAACACCATAGAATCTTTTGGGATAAGATCTTTGGGCTCATCATAGATGGTATTGCTTGAGCAAGAAGCAAGAAGCGTCATAAAAATTAAAAAAATTGTGGTATGTTTCATGATCTATTAAATGTAACTCTTTTTCCTTTTATTGTAGTGTTAAAAACACCACGGTCATACATTAAAACACCATTCACAAAAGTATGCGTAACGCTAGAAGAGAAGGTGGTTCCTTCAAAAGGAGACCAACCACATTTGTATAAAATATTTTCTTTGTGAACTGTTTGAGGCGCGTTGGTATCTACCAACACTAAATCTGCAAAATAGCCCTCTTTAATAAACCCTCTTTTTTCTATTTGAAATATTTTAGCTGGGTTATGACATGCTTTTTCAACTAGTTTTTCTATTGGTATCACTTGTTGCTTTACTTTTTCTAATAGGGCTAGCAAGGTGTGCTGCACTAGAGGCCCACCGCTTGGTGCATTCATGTACGAATTAGACTTTTCTTCTAAGGTGTGTGGCGCATGATCTGAAGCAATAATGTCTATTCTATCATCTAACAAAGCATCCCACAAACCTTTTCTATCTGCTGCTGTTTTTACAGCCGGATTCCATTTAATATGGGTGCCTTTCTCTTTATAATCTTCATCAGAAAACCATAAATGATGCACACAAACTTCGGCAGTAATTTGT
>OJFR01000690.1_pt1 | contig 10724 bp, 6 predicted proteins | sample 1594121 | NCBI WGS metagenome assembly OJFR01 (sample SAMN05416812, study PRJEB24817) | seawater metagenome | isolation source: Sea water | place: Canada:Atlantic | collected 2013-07 | reverse complement strand
GAGTCCAAAAGTTTCAAAATTTATAATGAAGAAGATGGAATAAGTGATAATGAATTTAATCGTATTTCGCATTTCCAATCAGAAGATGGTCATATATATTTTGGAGGCCAAAATGGAGTAACTAGTTTTCATCCTAATAATATCCAAAAAGAAAAATTGGTAGGGAATGAATTTGAATTAGTTTTAAATCATACCTCCATTATTGGATCAAAGGTATTCAAGGATCAAATGGACGATGGTTCAAAGATTGATTTGATGAATCTTGGAGCAGGAACTAGAGTAATTGATTTTGAAATAGTGAGTCCCAATATGTTTTGGACAGATAAGATTGATTTGCATTATACTCTAGAACCAATTGGTGATTATAAAAAAACGTTACCTACTTTCAAGGAAAAAATTAGTTCGGATCATCATGTAGAACTTTTTGGAATGCATCCTGGATCTTATGTACTCAAAGTTAAAGCCATTCAAAAAAATGGGAAACAACTGGGAGAAACAATGTCGATCTCTATGAAAATTAGTAAGCCAATTTTTCATACTACCATTTTTTGGGTTCTCGTTTTTGTAGGAACGGTATTAAGTATTTGGGTATTGATTAAGTTAAGAACGACGCATCTAAAAAGAAAACAAGAAGAATTAGAAAAGTTGGTAAAAGAAAGAACCGAGCAAATATTTAAAGATCAGAAAATCATTCAAACTCAAACGGAACAGATTGAGGCAATGAAAGAACGATTAGATCGCAAGGATGAACTGTGGTTAGAACAATTTCAGTTTGTTGTAAATGAAAGGTTGGATGATCCCGATTTATATTTACCAGACATCATTAACAAACTAGAAATCAGCCGATCTATCTTCTATGAGAAAGTAAAGTCACTCACCCGAATGACTCCGAATCAATATATTCAAGAACTTAGATTAAATAAAGCTAAAGAGATGTTGGAATTAGGCGATGTGAAAACGGTAAAAGAAGTTTCTTCTTCTGTTGGAATGAAACGCCCAAGCTATTTTTCTAAGCTGTATAAAGAGCGTTTTGGTATTCTCCCATCCGCCTATTTTAATAGCCACAAAAATTAATTACAAAATCTTTTCCATGCCAATCTGGACAATTCTGGGTATTTCTGGATAAATAGTTATCACATTGGACAATTTTCTGCACATTTGGACAATTTCGTAGTTGGATTTCTCCTGCCTTGGTCAACTTTTCGCCCTATATCTTTTCGAATGTTGAAATGATAGATACGATTATTAAATCATTCATTTCATATTTCACCAAACCAAAAAGATAATTTACTTACATACAATCTATTTATTATGACTCGAAATGTTACATCTCGTACTGGGCGAAGCATGCTTATAATTTTGATATTTCTCTTTTCTATAATAGATATAAATGCGCAAGATTCATTTATTACCACATGGAAAACTGACAATATTGGAATATCAGATAGCACCTCTATCACTATCCCAATTGATTCGTCTTACGATTATAATTATGATGTGGATTGGAATGATGATGGGGTTTTTGAGGAAGTTGGAATTACCGGTTCAGTTACTCATGATTTTGGAAATGTAGGAACTTATACGATTCGAATAAAAGGTGATTTTCCAAGAATCTATTTTAATAATGAAGGGGATAAAACCAAACTTCTTGATGTCTCTCAATGGGGGAATATTGAATGGAAATCCATGTATGCTGCATTTAAAGGTTGTGAAAATTTAAATATTATTGCAGTTGATGTACCTGATCTTTCAAGTGTAGAAAACTTTAGGAATATATTCCATGGTTGTAGTTCTTTGAATAGTAATATTGAAAACTGGGACGTCAGTAATGTTTCAAATTTTTATTTGGCTTTTGCTAACTGCTTTCAATTTAACCAACCTTTGAATAATTGGGACATGAGTAGTGCTACTAAATTGCAAAGAATGTTTCTAGGTTGTAGTTCTTTTAATCAGCCGCTCAATGATTGGGATGTTAGTAATGTAACTGATTTTGCATCAACTTTTCATGGATGCACGGTCTTTAATCAACCTCTAAATAATTGGGATGTCAGCAAAGGAATTTATTTAGGATTCATGTTTGGCAAAGCATCGAATTTTAATCAAGACATTGGAAATTGGGATATAAGTAATGCCATTACTCTAAAGGGGACTTTTTCAGAAGCTTATGTTTTTAACCAAGATATCAGTAGTTGGAATACATCCAAAGTTAAACAAATGGAAAATGCATTCAATCAAGCTAAATCCTTCAATCAAAATATTGGTAACTGGGATGTAGGGAGTGTAACGAATATGAAAAGAGTTTTTGCTGGGGCTACTAATTTTAATCAGGACATTGGAAGTTGGGATGTGAGCCAAGTGACGAATATGGCTTATGTTTTTTTTCACGCTACTAATTTCAATCAAGATATTAGCAATTGGAATACAAGTAATGTGAACAGCATGCAAAATATGTTTAACTCCGTTGTAAGCTTTAATCAGGATATCGGAAACTGGGATGTAGGGAATGTAACTAATATGGCTTCGATGTTTGAATATGCTTATGCCTTTGATCAGGATCTTGGAAATTGGGATGTGAGCCAAGTGACTAACATAAATAGGTTTTTGAATCAAGCAACATTGTCTACTCCTAATTATGATAATCTACTCATCGGATGGAATAATCTAACATTGCAAGACAGCCTCAACTTTCATGGAGGATATAGTATCTATTGCACCGCTGGAATGGAAAGGGCAAATATTATGGCTTCCTACATTTGGACAGTTGAAGATGGAGGTGCAGAAAATGTTCTGCCAGTAGTTTTATGTAAAGATGTTGAAGTCTATTTGGATGAAAGTGGGGTAGTGGAAATTACTCCTGAAATGTTCGACAATGGTTCATATGATATGTGTACAGCGGTAAGTTTTTCTGCTTCGCAAACCATTTTTGATTGTACTGAAATTGGAATTCATCAAGTTACTTTGACCGTTTCAGATGGAAATGGAAATAGCGATAGTTGTGTGGCTTCGATTGCAATTTATGATAAGCCTTTTACTTTTAATTGTCCTTCTGAAATGACGGTTTCAGCTAATAGTTCAGCTTGCCAAGCTCAAGTATTTTGGACAGAACCTACTGAAAATTGTAGTGTTTCAATTTCTTCCAACTTCAATAGTGGTGATATATTTCCTCTTGGGAAAACAATAGTAGTTTATGAAATCATAGATTTGAATACATCTCCATACCTATGCACATTTGAAATAAATGTGGTAAATGATTTAAAAATAAATATAGATAGTTTAAATCACCTTGATTGTTTTGAATCGCAGGATGGCGAAATTTATCTCTCCGGAAGTGAGGGGCAAGAACCTTATTCAATTATTTGGGAACAAGATTTAGAAGAAGAAAATTTTAAGCTAACTAATTTGACAGTAGGAAATTATTCTTTTCAACTCATAGATGAAAATGGTTGTACTCAAAAAGATACCGTAGAAATTACTCAACCAACTCTTCTCGAACTAAGTATCAATGTCAACAGTTCTTCTGCTCCGGTAAGTAATGAAATAGACCTTACTGTTATAGGTGGAACACCTCCTTACGTCTATGACTGGAGCTTCGATGGAACGGGAGATTATGATGATGAGGAAGATGTGAACACGCTGTTAGGTGGAACATATACAGTATCAGTAATGGATGATAATGAGTGTATATCCATGATCGATGTAACTACCGAAACCTTAGATGTTTCCTGTGAAGGTGATGATTTTAATATTTATCCAAATCCAAACAATGGAGAATTTTTGATTGACTATGAAGATTGTATGGAAGCAGTAGAAATTGAAATATTCGATCTCGTTGGTAGAAAAATACATTCTCTTAATACTTCAAAATTAAAAAACACTTTCGAGTTTAAAGGTTTGTCTGCAGGTACATATTTTATAAAGTCGACCACGGACAAAGGTTCTTTGATGAAAACATTCGAAGTCATAAATAATTGATCTCAAGATTTATAAAACGAAAAACAGCACACCAAAGAATAAATTAATTTCATGTGGCTTTGGTTGAGCTCAGGAGTTTTTTCTCAAAAAACTTCTGAGACTCAATTTTTTTTAAAAAAATCCGAAAAATGAGAAAAAATAAAACACTAATTTTTACAGTAATGGTGATTTTAACTTTGATTAAAATGCCAGTTCAAGCATTGAATGGTTCAATAGACAATCCAGTATTTATTCATAATGAAATAGTAGGAACTTTTGCATTCGAGCAATTATCAGATGACTATTTACTACTGAATACAAAAGTGGAAAAAAAACATTTTGTCCATGCCTTAAAAAAAGAAGGAAGGTGCTCTTCAAAGGATATGATGAAAATCTGTGGCAATAAATATTTAGAAGACAATTTTCAAGTGGAAGTCAATGGAAGAAAAATGACCTTGATCCAGGAAGATATAATTATTGAAAAAGATTTTGTCATACTTACCTATACGATAAAATTACTTAACCCAAAAGTAGAAGAAATAAAAGTGACAGGTGATTATATGTTTAAATATAATGATCACGCAATTTTAAAAGTAATTTTTGATCTAGATGAAAAGAGGAGAAGTTTCAGTATCAAAAACAGAATGAGAACCATTGTTGCTAAATTTTAAAACAAACTATTTTGAATAATATAATTTTAATAATAAGTATTACCCTGTTTCCTTTTTTACTAAGTGCTCAATGTGATACCGCAATCATTTATGCTAATACTATATCAAATGCGGTTTGCTTTGACACTACCTTTTCAAAGGTGAGGAATTGTTATTCCAATAATTTTCCAGACCATGACGATAGTTATACTTCCTCGTTTACTGTGACGGCAAGTGATGAAGAATATTCAATGTGTTTGTATCCTGATACGGCAAGTACCTTCACTCCTTTATATGAAGAAGAGGAAACACCTGCGGGATGTAATTACACTTATCAATTTGGAGTAGGTACAAATGGGATTGGATATACTCCCAACTCGAATGAATATTTTGATATTGTAGATCCAGGGACAGGTACGGAAACAGGAGAAGTTAATATTGAATGGCACAGAGAAGCACGCTATATGTTCAATGTTAATTTTGGAAATAATGGCGGACATATTAATTCTTTCGGATCATATCATTATCATGATGTTCCAGTAGACTATTTTACAGATAGCTTAGAAATTACCATAGCTGGACATTCATCTATTGTAGGATATGCTGCGGATGGATTCCCCATTTATTATAAATTCGTCTTTACAGACGCCAATGATACATCGAGCGCAGTAATGGCTCTTTCTTCTGGGTACACATTAATTTCAGGAACTCGTCCCGGGGATGGATATACAGCCCCGGACGGATCCTATTCAGGATTGTACTATGAAGATTATGAATACACGACGACGACTTTGGACTCCTGCAATGGGAGATGGGGGAAAACTCCAGATTTTCCAGATGGAACCTATTATTATGTTTTGACAGATAACTACCCATACATCCCAAGATGTTTTAAAGGGACTGTTTTAGATAATACTTTTAGATCTCTTTCTAATTGTCCAGCTTCGACAGCATCAACTGATTGTTCTGATGGTCCTATTGAAGGTTGCACAGACCCATTTTCTTGTAACTATAATGCTGCTGCAGTTATTGATGATGGAAGTTGTGATTTCAATTATTCTTATGATACGTTGACCATTACTTCTTGTGGATCCTATGAAGGGCCGAGTGGTACTTTTTATAGTATAGGGGGCACTTTTTCAGACACAGTAGTGGGAGGAAGTTGTGATACCGTTTATAATATTGATTTGACTGTGTATGAAAATTCTACTGCAACTAGAAATGGAATTGATCCAACTTCAAGTGGTGGCTCAGATGGAAAGATAACATTTAGTAGCCTTTCAGGAACTCCTCCATTTCAATTTAGTATAGATAGTTCTCTAACCTATTCAAATCCAATTCCTCGAACTTTTTCAGGTTTGTCCGAAGGGTCATATTGGACTGTCATCAAAGATGGGAATGGTTGCGAAGTATTTGAAGAAATAACTTTGGGAGCTATTTTGCCGGTGGAACTTGTTTCCTTCAAGGCAATTTCACATGAAAGAAAAATTGAATTAAAGTGGGTAACTGCTTCGGAAATTAATAGTTCTCATTTTGAAATAGAGAAAAGTTCGGATGGTGTAAACTTTGAATTTTTAGAAAAAGTATCATCCTCTCACAATTCTCAAAATCAACAAACTTATCATTTTTATGATTTCGATTTATTTAATGAATATCAATATTATCGATTGCAGATGATTGATTTGGATGGGAAATTTGAGTATTCAAATATTACAGCAGTAAATGTAAAAGCATTGTTACAGGAATTTGAAATCACCTTGTTTCCTAACCCCACGTCAGACGATTTAACCATAAGAAATGGGAAAGGGAATGCCATTCTGTATAATCACCTTGGAAAGAAAATAAAGACGATAGACATTTTATCTTCTGATTTTCAAATCAACATTTCTGAACTTCCAACAGGGAAGTACTTTATTCAATTTATAAATGATCAAGGGACTAATAGAATAAAATCATTTGTAAAGATTAAGAAATAACCAATCAAGCACAATAATAAAATTGACTATAAATGAGAAAATTAATATTCAGGTTTTTACTCTTTACGCTATTTTTTCAAAATATTAATTTAATTGCCCAGACTGATATTAGTGGATATTTTAATAATGAAACTTCTTACCAAATCGTAAGTTGTACGCTGGAAGGAGGAGTAAGCTCAACTTGTTATGAAATTAAATTCGCGAGTAATCCTGTAGACAATGGCCCTTATTGCCCAGTTGATACTAATAGTATTGGAGGAGTTGGAGTTTATGATGGAGCAACAAATCCAGGTTTTCAAGTTATGAAAAAATCTCTTTTCCAATCTATGGAACTGGATGGCTATGACATCATCAGAAACAATGGAACGATTCGTTCGAAAGATCTATATGGTGGTGGCGGCGGAGGCTCACCCTCTTATGCTTATTGCCTAGAAAATACTGCAGATGATGCATTAGAACTTACTTTTTTAATTCCGACAACTCCTTTTAATCCTCCAAATGTAAATCAAATGGCAAGCGTTGAATTAGTAGCTATTTCAGTTGATGGAGTTCCAATGAATAGTGATCCTCCTTCCGTTGTAAGTAATAGTGGGAATATCCCAGCGATAGATCCTTGTGGTGGACATATGGATCCTGCGGGATATTATCATTGGCATTTTGCACCAGAATCTATTAATAATGTATTCTCACGATATGGAATATCAGATGTATCCTGTACTAAAATTACACAAAACGTTTCCGCTCTAACTGGTTTTGCAAAAGATGGTTATCCAATTTATGCTTCTAGAGATATGGATGGTTCATTGGCAACAGATTTAGACGAGTGTTATGGACATACTGCCAACACTAAAGAATTTGGGATTGCATATCATTATCATGTATCTGATATATTAGCACCGAGTATGCCTCCTTGTATCAAAGGAGTATCTGCTGAATCTTCCTTTTCAGTCGGTGCGCTGATTTTGCCAATTGACTTAATTTCGTTTGAGATTAATAATATTGAAAATGAAAAAATATTACTTCAATGGTCAACTGCAAGCGAACTTAATAACGACTTTTTTACCATTGAAAGATCAGAGGATGGAAAGGTTTGGGAAGAGATTTTAATCATAAATGGAGCGGGGGATAGTCATAGGAAAATAGACTATTTAGAATATGATAATTCACCTTTGGAAGGAACATATTATTACCGTTTAAAACAAACAGACTTTGATGATGGATTTACTTATTCAGATTTACGATCTGTTCGAGTAGAAAAAAAGATCACTCCAATCTTAATTTATCCTCAACCAGCTACGCAGGATCTTTTTATTACAAATTCGAATATCCAAAGTATTACTCTTATTGATTATAGAGGTGAAATTGTTTTTTCTCAAAATCTTGAAAAATTAGATTCCGATACAACTAGAGTAGATGTCTCTCATTTTGGTAGTGGGATTTATTACTTGAGAATTTTTGATGGAGATAGATATCAAACTGAAAAAGTCATTATTTCAAATCTTTAAAAATAACCTTCCTAAAGGCATGAATAATTTTATTACAACTTTATTGATTTTTTGTATTTCCATTTTTGCAAAAAATGTTCAAGCGCATAATGCTGAAATTGCAACATTTACCATTCATCAAAAAGGAGCAATGTATATGTTGAAAATTGATCTGGCTCAGCTTGGAGTAGATGGAGCAATGGCTCAATTGCACCCTGACTTAGATTTGGAAAATATTGATCTTAATATTTATAAAGAATTGATCATTAAATATTTAAAACAATCCATTTCAATCTCATCTATAAATGGGGAAAAGATTAAACTTGGGGAAGGAGGAATTAAACTAGGAGCTCATCAGACTAGCTTGAAATTTGTTCTAGAAGGTTTTCCTAAAGTCGCAAATGGATTGGAAGTCACGATTGATAGTTTTTCGAAGAATGCCAATCAGAATAATATCTTAAGGTTATTAATTAATGGCGAAAAAAGAAAGTACTTTTTAAAAAAGACAAATGATTTTAGTACAAATATTCTTTATAAAACTACTGCTCATCAAAGCAAAGAGAACAAAAGTTATTTTTTAGAATTACTCTTTTTATCTATTGTTTTTTTTAAAATAATCTTCGACTATTTTTCGACCTGAATAAAGTAGTTTTCTTTCAAAGCAACCCAACCTCTTTCAAAACACGTTTATGAGAGGAATTTATTTTGTGAAATTTATCAAAGGTTTAAAAGTTGAAACACAACGATTGATTATAAATGATTAAAAAATACTAATCTGGTTTCTTTCCAAGATTGGAGAAGTCGTTGCCTTGGGGGTTGTGCAGCGGCTTTTTTATTAGCTCTTCAAGATGCAGGAAGCCAGTTTTTATTTATTAAAAACTGGCTTTTTGTATTGATTATCTAATCACCCTTGTTCTAGTATTTTTAGAAATGCTTCTCGTTTACTTTTGGAAACAGGAATTGTCATCTTATTTCGCATCACCAAATACCCGCCATCTGTTCTAATATATTCTTTGACTTGTCGAAGGTTGACAAGGTAAGAATGATGTGGACGGAAAAAATGATGCTTCGTAAGCATCAGGTCAAATTCTTTAAGTGTTTTGGAAATTAACTTTTTACGACCATCTCGAAAATGAACCATGGTATAATTGCTATCTGAAGCACAAGCAACAATTTCATCAGGTTCTACAAACTCAATACTTTCTTTAGTAGCTAATGCAATTAAACCAGGTTGACCAGAATGTTCTAATTGAATATTCTTGAATAGCAACTCGATTTGTTGTTGATTGATTGCGGTATTATTGTTTTTATTAATGTGTTTTTGAACTGCCTTTTCTAATTCATTAACCTGCACAGGTTTTAATAAATAATCCAATGCACTAAATTTAATAGCTTGAATCCCAAAGTCATCATAAGCGGTAGTAAAAATTACATCAAAATTAATAGCAGGAAATGCTTGTAGAATATCAAACCCATTCAACTTTGGCATTTGAATATCCAAAAAGAGAAGGTCAATCGAATTGTTTTTTAAAAACTCTAACCCCTTAGTTGGATCATTAAAAGTATTGAGGATAGAAACTTCATTACAGTAGTTTTCCAATTTCCATTTTAAGGTTTCAATGCTATCTAACTCGTCGTCGATTATTATGGCTTTAATCATAGTTTTGTTTTTTTAAAGAGGGATATTTAGAGTTACTCTTGTTCCAGTAGCATTATGATTATCATCATAAAGATCTTCTATTTTTATTTCATTTTTTGTATCATAGATATTGTTAATGATTTCCATTCTCTCAGTTGTAATATTCATTCCCATTGATTTTCGTTTGACCTTTTTCGCAGATTTGATTTTTGCAGATTCAACTCTTCCTATCCCATTATCTTCAATGATACATTTTAAAGACTCTCCTTCTTTTTGTATTTGTATGGTTACTTTTCCTCCATGTTCCAAATGATTAAGTCCATGCCAAATTGAATTTTCTACAAAGGGTTGAATAAGCATTGGAGGTATCTCATAAATTTCTGTATTTAGGTGGTTATCTAAAATCATTTCAAATGAAAAACTATTTCTCAATCGCATTTGCTCTAATTGGATATACAGTTTAAGTGCTTCTAATTCATCTTGGAGATTGACATAAGAGGTTCGAGAATTTTGTAAAATCAAACGAACTAACCGACTAAAATTATTTAAATAGGAAGACGCTTTTTTAGCATCATTTTTTATGATATAGGATTCAATTGAATTCAAGCAATTAAAAATAAAATGTGGATTCATTTGTGCACGCAATGCATTCATCTCCAAATCTGCTTTCTGTTTTTCAAATTCTGCTTTTAAGTTTCCTTCCTTTTCAATCTGTTTAATTCTCTCTAGATAATAAATATAGACCATTCCGATAAATGATAATCCTAAGACCAACCAAAAACCAGAAGTTTTATACCAAGGCGTACCAACATGAATTGGCAATTCATAGATTTCCTCATTCCAAACACCTTCATTATTGGAAGCTTTTATTTTAAAAATATAATCGCCTCCTGGCAAATAGGAATAAGTAAACGAACGTTTTTCCTTCGGATCAATCCAATCTTCATCTATGCCTTCTAGCATATATTGATATTTCTGTCTCTTATACACATCTCCGAGCCCACGAGACCGAGGCTGATCTCGT
>OJFR01000687.1_pt1 | contig 10747 bp, 10 predicted proteins | sample 1594121 | NCBI WGS metagenome assembly OJFR01 (sample SAMN05416812, study PRJEB24817) | seawater metagenome | isolation source: Sea water | place: Canada:Atlantic | collected 2013-07 | reverse complement strand
AGGAAGAACTCGGTATTACCTGCGCACTGATTCCCGCCGATACCAAAGGCGTGGAGATCGGCCGCCGGCACTACCCCGGCTCCCCGTTCATGAACGGCCCCATCAACGGCAAGGATGTGTTCGTGCCTCTCGATGCCATCATCGGCGGTCCGGATATGGCAGGCCGTGGCTGGCGCATGCTGATTGAATGTCTCGGTGCCGGCCGCGGCGTCTCCCTGCCCGCGCTGGCCACCGCCAGTGGCGAAATGGGCTACCGCATGACCGGTGCCTTCGGTCGCATTCGTCGCCAGTTCAATACGGCAGTCGGCGAATTCGAGGGCGTACAGGAAGCGTCCGCCGATGTGGCGGCACTGGCCTACACCCTGGAAGCCTACCGCCATCTGGTGACCCGTTCGCTGGAAGACGGAGCGCCGTCCGTGGTTACCGCCATGGCCAAATACCATGCCACCGAAATGATGCGTGAGCTAATCAACCACGGTATGGATATCGCCGGTGGTCGCGGCATTCAGCTGGGCCCACGTAACTTCCTGGCCCTGCCCTATCAGTCCACCCCCATTGCCATCACCGTGGAAGGGGCCAACATCCTCACCCGCTCACTGATGATCTTCGGGCAGGGGGCCATGCGCTGTCATCCGTTCCTCTATGACGAACTGCAAGCCATCCAGGCGGAAGACAAGAAGCAGGGGCTACAGGACTTCGATGACCTGTTCTTCTCCCATGCAGGCCATACCCTGGGCAATATCAGCAGTGCCATCGTGCAGGCTCTGGCGGGCCCCTACCTGTCTGATGCCCCCGGCAATTCCGACGCGTTCAGTGCGCCCTGGTATCGTCTGGTCAGCCGCTACAGTGCAGTACTGGCCAGCGTCTCGGACATGGCCCTGGCGCTGCTGGGCGGCGATCTGAAGCGGCGCGAGCTGCTGTCTGCCCGCCTGGGTGATGTGCACAGCCAGCTGCTGATTGCCTGCGCCATTCTCAAGTACCACGCCACCCTGCCCCGCGATGAGGCCAACGATGCCCATGCGCACTATGCGCTGCGGCTGGCCTTCAGCCGGACCCACGACTCCCTGGAAGCGTTCTCGCGCAACTTCGGTTTCTTCGGCATCGGCCACGTGCTCAAGCGCCTGTTCTTCCCGCTGGGTCGCCCCTGCAAGGCGCAGGCACCCAGCGACGATCAGATACGCACTCTGGGGCAGATGATCATGGAACCCAGCTCGGTGCGTGATGCGCTGGCGGAACCCGCCTATATCTCCCAGGATCCGGAGGATTCCATCGGCCGCGTGGAAGCCACGTTCAACAAGCTGCTGGAAGTGGAACCCGGCTTCCTGGCGTATCTGAAAGCGGAAGGCAAAGGTCAGCTGGAAGGCAAGACCGTGCTGGAGAAACTGCAGGATGCGGCCCGCAAGGGCATCATCAACGAGAGCCAGGTAGACGCCATCAACGAGTACGACGCCATGCGTTACGACTGCCTGCTCACCGACGCCTTCGACAAGAACCTGAAAGAAGTGAAGGTCCACGCCGAACGGCCAATGATGTAAACCACCGGGGCGGGATGGTGTTCACCATTCCGCCCTTCCCTGCTTTTCCTCTCCCACCTGCTGTCTCCCTGCCCCCTGCGTGCGCCCAATGTTTGCGATGCACAAACATTAACCAGTACTCATTTTCACAAAAATGCAACGCTGCCGTTTTTACCCAAAACGCTGCTTTTTCCAGCAGTTAATCCCCTGCCCGCTCCATCTCACAGAGATTTAACATTCAGATCACCCTTTTGGCGCTTTTACGCATGGTCGCTTTCGTCTAGTCTTGCCCAAATTACGCCCCACCGGGCCCGGAGCACTATTTCGCCTCCCTTTGCCCCTCGGACAACAGGTCAGTAATGACAGCAGTCGTCGAAGAAAAAACCGCAATCGAATTCAAGGGCCGCATGCTGATGATGACGGTCCTCCAGTTGAAAAATCTGGATGCCAATGTCCTCCACCAGCAGGTGAGCCAGCGCCTGGAAGACGCCGCCCAGTGGCTACAGGAAGCCCCCGTGGTAATCGATGTAAGCCCGGAGCTGGATAGCGATCCAGTGGCGCTGATGGCCGCTGTGGATACGCTGCGCAGCCTGGGGGTCAATCTGGTTGCCCTGGCCCGCAGCGAGAACATTGATGCGGACACAGCAAGCATGCTGGGTCTGGGCACGTTGAGCCTGGCCGGCGGCCGTGATGTACCCCGCCGCGCCGAACCCGCACCGGCCACGGACGATGGTGCTGCGGACAGCAAGCCCGCTGCGCAGCAGGTTGAAACCATGGTCATCGACCAGCCAGTACGCTCCGGTCAGCAGGTCTACAGCCGTGGCGACCTGATCGTGCTCGCCCCGGTGAGCACCGGCGCGGAAATCATGGCCGACGGCAACATTCATGTGTACAGCAACCTGCGCGGTCGCGCCCTGGCCGGGGTTCGCGGCGATACCAGCGCACGTATTTTTTGCCAGCAACTGAATGCCGAACTGGTATCCATTGCCGGCCATTATCGGGTGGCCGAAGACCTGCCCGAGTCATACCGTAACCGGCCCGTGCATCTATACATGCAGGGCGAAGCGATGCATTTTACCGCGCTGAACTAGCGTGCATGAAACATGGAAGGTAAGGAGAAGAGCGTGACGAAGATCGTGGTCGTGACATCCGGCAAGGGTGGCGTCGGCAAAACCACCACCAGTGCAGCGCTGGCCACAGGCCTTGCCCTGCGCGGTTTTAAAACCACTGTGATTGATTTTGATGTAGGCCTGCGCAACCTGGACCTGATCATGGGGTGCGAACGTCGTGTGGTCTATGATCTGGTCAACGTGATCAGTGGCGATGCCAACATCAAGCAAGCGCTGATCAAGGACAAGAAGGTGGACAACCTGTTCATCCTCCCCGCCTCCCAGACCCGCGACAAGGACGCCCTCACCATTGAAGGCGTGGAAGGCGTGCTCAACGCCCTGCGTGATGACATGCAGATGGACTACATTATCTGCGACAGCCCCGCCGGTATCGAAAAAGGCGCCCTCATGGCCGCCTACTTCGCCGACGAGGCCGTGGTCGTCACCAACCCGGAAGTCTCCAGTGTGCGTGACTCCGACCGCATCATCGGCATTCTGGCCAGCAAGACCCGCCATGCCGAACAAGGTGACGGGGATATCCCCGCCCGCCTGCTGCTCACCCGCTACTCTCCGGAGCGCGTGGAGAACGGCCAGATGCTGTCCGTGGAGGATGTGCAGGAAATTCTCGCCATCGAATTGCTCGGCGTGATTCCCGAATCCCAGGCGGTACTGAACGCCAGTAACGCCGGCAGCCCGGTAATTCTGGATATCGATTCCGATGCCGGTCAGGCGTACAGCGATGCGGTAGCCCGCTTCCTGGGCGACCAGCTGCCCCATCGTTTCGTCAACGTTAACAAGAAAGGTCTGTTCGGCCGTCTTTTTGGAGGCTAAGGGATGAGCATCTTCAGTTACCTGCTTCCCAAGAAGCAGAGCTCCGCATCAGTGGCCAAGGAACGCCTGCAGATCATTGTGGCCCGCGAACGCTCCACGCGTGGCGGTCCGGATTATCTGCCGCAGCTGCAGCAAGAGCTGCTGATGGTAGTACGCAAGTATGTTCCCGTGGGGGAAGACGCCGTGAATGTGCAGGTGGATCGTGATTCCGGCTGCGAAATTCTCGAGCTGAACATCACCCTGCCGGAAGAAGAAGCCCAGCAGCAGTACTGAGCTGGCACCGGAAGCCGCCGCAAGGCGGCTTTTTTCTTTCTGACCCAACCCCCGGAACATCGACGCCCCTACGGCGACGGCGGGCCACAAAAACCAGTCTATTGTGGCAGCACCTGCCATTCCGGTTCGTCGAATTCTCCAATCACCGTGACCTCGCAGACCTTGGCGTGTTTCGCCAGAATCGCCTTTACCTTTTCACTGCGACTGTCGTCCTTGGCATCCCGATGAGCCTTGCTGTCCCAGTGGGCAATGGCCAGCACCTTGTCCGGTTCGCCGATCTTGCGGTGCAGGTAGGTGCCCCGTGCGCCCGGAGTCTGCTGAATGATTTCACTGGCTTCCACCCAGCCCTGAGCATATTCCTCTACGGTAAAGCCCGGTTTCACCCGAACTTCGAAGATGAATTTCATGGCTGTTCTCCCTGTCGGTAAAACTGCGCCAGCAGCCGGTACAGATCCGGCCAGTCCCGCTGCAGCGAGTCTGGCGCCTCGAAAAAGGCTTCACTGCAAACCGCAAAGAACTCACCCGGCCCGGTCAGTGCATAAGGATCGATAGACAGAGGCCGGTGCTGCTCATAATCATCGAATAACCGGTCCCAGGCCGCCGTGAAGGTATCGTGCCACTGGCGCGGATTCATACCCGGATGCAGCGGCGGCGCGCCATTGGCACCGTTACGGCGCATATCGAGTTTGTGGCTCATCTCATGGATGACCACATTGCTGCCCTGCCCGGCTTCAAGCACCGATTCCCATGACAGTATGACCGGGCCCTGATGCCAGGCCTCACCGGCCAGCACCGGGCTACTGGCATGGACCACACCATCCTCAGTCTGCCAGGGCCGATTGGGAATGAAATCTCCCTCATAGAGAATGACCGTATACCAGCCGTCATACCAGTCCAGCCCCAGTTCCAGAATGGGCACACAGGCCATGGTGGCGATACGCAGACACATGGCATCGGTGATAGCGAAGTTGTTCCCCGGCGCGACACTCTTGCGCGCCAGAAACCGAAAGCTCAGATCCCGCAGTCGAGCCCGCTCATCGCCCTGGTACCGCTGCAACACCGGCCAGTCGGCCACCGCCGTTTCCCATTCTGCTTCGGTATACCCCATCTTCTTGACCCGGCGCTTGTCGCGCCAGTTTCGCCAGGCTGCAAACATTGTTACCTCAACGTCAAACACCACACCCTATTCAAGGCCACGCACAATTTGGAGCGCTCGGGCATAACAGCTGTTATCGCTGCTGGCGCTCTTCACATTGCGAGTACCGAGTTGAAAGTAACGACAGGCAGATAACAATGCGGATTCTGATCTATTCGCTACTTTCAACTTGCAACTCGCTGCTGGCCTGAAGCGATTCACCCGAATCAATGTCTGCACCATGAATCGACCCGCGCTCAGGATAATGCGTGTCTACTTTGACCTGATCTATGTCGCCTGAACAGTCGTTACCCGGCACAGGCCCTGTGCTACCATCGCCAGCTCTGTTGCCATGCGAATCCTGTTCAGTGCCTGTTAGCCAAGCTCACAAAGCCGACCTGCTGCTTCTGGTGGTCACCCTGCTGGCCGCCATCAGCTGGATGTTCTCCCGAGAGGCGGTGCTGGCCATGCCACCGCTGCTGTTCATGTCGCTGCGCTTTCTGCTGGCGGCAAGCCTGCTGGCCATGGTCGCCCACCGCCAGCTACGCCAGCTCAGCGGCCAGCAACTACTCCGCTGTGCCCGGGTGGGCGCCGTGTTCGGCATTGCCATGAGCTGCTGGGTCATGGGGCTGGCCATGGCCGAACATGTGGGCGAAGGGGCCTTTCTCACCAGCCTGGGCGTGGTTCTGGTACCCGTGATCGCCCGGCTGATCTTTGCCGAACCCGTGCCCGGCAGTACCTGGCTGGCTTTGCCGGTGGCTGCTGCGGGTCTGGCTCTGTTGTCACTGGAACAAGGACTGCATCTGGAGGCCGGACAGCTGTTCTTTGTGGCGGCAGCCACCATCTTCGCGCTCTATTTCAACCTCAACACCCGCGCCGCCAACACCATTTCCACCACCGACCGCAGCGGCAACGCCATTGAACACCCACGCATTCCGGCTCTGGCGCTGACCACGGTAGTACTGGCGGTGGTAGGGGTGCTAACCGGCAGCCTGTCCGCCATTTTCGAGCCCTGGGGCGAGGCCGCGGCAAACGCCACCTTCGAGTTGGCAATCTGGGTCATCCTCAGCGCCACCGTGGGTACCGCCCTGCGCTTTCTTGTGCAAACCTATGCGCAAAGCCTGTCACTGCACAGCCATGGCGTTGTCATCATGGTTCTGGAACCCATGTGGACCGCCCTGATGGCGGCGGCCTGGTTCGGCGAGCAGATGACGCTGATGCAGCTGGCCGGTTGCGCCCTGATTTTCCTGTCACTGCTGGTCAATCGCTGGCGGGCAGTGAGAAGCCTGCTCAAACAGGCTCTGTCACTCGTTTCCATTCACGACTAAGTTGCTCACTCCCAAAACGAAAAGGATGTCTTATGGGACCCGATATTCTCTCCCTGATCCCCGCTATCGCCCCCGGCACTCTGGTGGCCATTACCGCCTTTGTGCTCGCCGGAATATTCATGCAGCGTGCCCGCACTGCGGCCATGCTCGTGATGATCGCCGGCCTGCTCACCCTGCTGCAGAATGGCTGGATCATCTTCAACCAGACCGTGTTGCTGGAATGGATGTTTGATGACGTGATCAGCTCGGATACCTACTCACTCATCGCAACCGCCGCCTACAACCTGTTCTATCTTGTCATCAGCGCCCTGCTGCTGTTTGCTGCCTTTGCCGGTCGCCAGTCTCTCGGCGCACCCGCATCCACCGCTCCTCAGGCCGAGCCCCGTCCCGAAGGTAATCTCCCGGCCCATCGAGGCGGGCTGGTGCTGACCTTCGGCCTGCTAGGCATCCTGCTGTTTGCGCCGCTGGGCATCGTCGCCTGGATACTGGGCAACAAGGATCTCCACGCCATGGGCAGCGGGCACATGGACCCGTCAGGGGAAGGCATGACCACCGCCGGCAAGGTGCTTGGCATCATTGCCACTGTCCTGATGGCGGTGGGTTTGCTGGTGGCCATGGCTGTGATCAGCATTATTGCCGTCAACTTCCGGGCCTTCTGATTCCTGCCGCCCGGGCCTTGCCCGTAAGGCCCAGGCAAAACGCTCGGGGCGGTTTCCATAAACCATCGCGGTAATGCCTCTGCCATACGCCGTATGCACATTTGTGTATCGCGCTGTGACCCAGTTCCTTCTCTCCATCCCCAGTTGGCGCACCATTTGTTTCTGGCAGGAAATCACCGTTTATCATTTGCACTGCCATCGCAATACCGGTTACTGGTATTGCCTGAGCGTTCAGCCCTGATAACCAATAACAAAACGATGGGACAATGAGAGCAATCAACCAGGCTGTTTTCTGCCTTCTAGGCACACTGCTAATCCCCAGTCTGCAGGCGGCACCTGCTGACTGCCGGGCAGATTCGTCACGCCCCCTGGTTCTCTCCAGCCAGGACCAGCAATTGCTGGAGATACTGGGAGGACATGCCAGTAACAGCCACACCCCTACCCTGATCCGCTACAACGACCAGACTCCTGGCATCAACCAGCCAATTCTGGGCAACTATGCCCGTCTGCGCCTGGCAGCCATGGCTCTGCGCGATGGCGATACCGAATTCGCCCGGCAGCAATTGAATCAGGTGGAACAGAACAGCCCCGCAGCGGTGGATGCGGCACTGCTATTGGCGGAAAGCTATCGACGGGACGGGGACCGCGAACGGGCAAGGACCTGGTTCGTGCGCATTGCCGCGCGTTTCCCCGGTAACCCCAGAGCCGTCTCCGGGCTGGTACTGGCCGGCGATGACTGGCGCAAGCAAGGGGCTGTTGAGCAAGCCCTGCCAGTCTACAACCTGGCCCTGAACAAGGTGGCGGAAAACATGAAGGCGCTGCAAACCCTGGCCGACGACCCGGATCGCCTTTACCGCTCGCTGACCAACAGTGTTGCCGGCAACAGCACCACCGTGATGGACCAGCTGGTACTGGCTATGATCCGCGACCGCGACAGCCAGGTTCTGGATGCCACCGGCAAGCTGATCAATGCCAGCAATGTGCGCAAATGCCTTCGTGAGGAGGAAAAAACCTTACATAACGCCATCCAGCACGCCACCGCCCGGGACCTCTCAAATGGCGCCTTTCGCACTGCCGCCAACATGGAAAAAGCCGCTACCGAACAGGAAATTGCGGACCTGCAGCGGGTTCTGGCCAATGCCCCGGATGCGGAAGACTTCCGGGCCCGTCTGACGGACGCCCGGGATCGACTGAAACGTATTGAAGACCGCCTGGAAAGACTGGGCAGCACGGCCCTGCCGCCGGCACTGGAAAAACGAAAGAAACAGATGCAGGAGGACAAACAGCGGGTAGAAACGGAGATTGAGGATGCCAGGCAGCAGGTGCGCCAGGCCTTGAAAGCCCAGCTACCTGAGCTACAACGGTTTTACCGCAACCTGGCCGGGGAAGCGCAGCTGGGCAAGGCCCAACTGCTGCAGGCAAGGGGGTGAATCATCAGCCCGGAATGCGGTTTTAGCCCTTGTGGCTTTTCAGCAGGCTGTCCACCTTGTCGATGTACTTCTGCTTGGCGTCGTCCGCAGACATGCCCTTGAGCTTGGCCCAGGCGTCATACTTGGCCCGGCCCACCATATCCAGCATGCCCGGACGTTTGCCACTCACATCGCCAGCACTACCCTGTTTGAAGTGGGCATACAGAAACAACAGATCATCGTTGCCGGGCTTGCGATCCAGGGTTTTCACATCTTTTTGGGCTTGTTCAAAACGGGCAGTATCGGTCATGATGCTTCCTGTTGGTTGTGATCATTATTGAATATCGCGACAGGCTTTATTCGCGATCAGGCTGTCAAAATACTGCGCTGTCACAGCCTGCGAATCAAGGAGCCTCTGGATAACTCCTTGCATGCTCAGTCTTTCAGGCTGGCCTGCAATCTAGGCGCAATGTTGAAGGTGTGTGTCGACCCATCAAGACATTGCAACAACGAGTGCGGGCCAGCCTGGGAGACCCGAAGGGCGCGGCTTGAAGGGCCCATCTGCTGCGCTTTGTCGCTAGGAAAGGGAACCCACCCTGCCCGTCGCGACAAAACACAACAGCTGCACCCTTCAGGCCACGCTGAGCACGCAAGGAGTTATTCAGAGGCTCCTCAAACGGAATAATAATCAGGTAACGCCATGCCCGCAGCATCGGAAGCAGCGATCAGCAAAAACCAGGAAGGCGTCCTGCGCAACGCGCTCGACAGCCTTCTGGTCACCTTTGATGGAGAATTGGAAGCCCGCTACCGGGAACATGCTCATCGGCGCGCCCGGGACCTGATAAGCCATTCGGTCTATCTTCTCGGGCTGTTGTACCTGGTGGTGGTGCTGCCGGTAATGCTGCTGGTAGATACCGCTGAGATGGTCGCCTGGCGCAATTACGGGGTCTATCCCATCGCGGTGTCACTGCTGGCTCTGTGGTGCAGCACCCGGCTGTCCTGGCTCACAGCCCACACCATCGGCGTCATGTATCTGGCCCTCGGCATTGCCCTGGCCGGCACTCTGCTCGGCGCCATCCGCTTTCACGATCTTTTTCCCGGGCAGATTTCCGCCTTTGAAACCATCTATATCCTGATTATCGGTTTTTCCATCTTGCGCTTGCCGCCGCGGCAGACGCTCATCAGTTGCCTTTGTGCCCTGGCGGTAACCCTGCTTGCTGCCCTGTTTCAACAACTGCCTCTGCCTCTGCCTCTGCTATCCATGCTGCTGTACTTCGTCATTCCGCTGATTATCTGTGCGCTCAATGGCTACATTCTGGATATCAGTGCCCGCCGCAATTTTGCCAACAATCTGCTGCTGGAAAGTGAATCCTCGCAGCTGGCCCGCTGGCGGGAACAGGCAGAAAAGGACACCCTGCGCCAACAGCAGCTCAACCTGTTTCTGGAACGGATTGCCGGCAACCTGACACCGGCGCAGCTTTTCGAACGGGTGCTCGGCTATCTGATAGAACAGATCGGCGCGAAAGCCGGCGCCGCCTACACCCTGGAAGAGCAGGAACTGGTCCGGCAGGCTGGCTGGGGGCTCAATGCCAGCGCCTCGGAACGCCGCAAAGTCCCCCAGGATGAAACCCTGCTCGGCGCAGCCCTGAACCAGAAACTGCTGATACAACAGCATAGTGTCCCGGCAGGCTATCTGGATCTGGAAGTCGGGGAAGGCAAACGCAAACCCGCCACCCTGCTACTGTGGCCAATACATCAGGGAGAGTTTGCGTTGGGTATCGTGGAAGTGGCCGGCTCTCAGCCGTTTTCGACCGCCGACGAGGCCCTGCTCAACGAGTTGCACCGCCCACTGGCCTTTGCCTTGCAATCGGCCCAGCGCCGCCAACAGTTTCTCAGCCGCCTGGACGAGCAGGACAACGTCGCTCAGGCCTGATTTTTTTGCCGAAGCTCCCGCAACGGGGCGGACAAGCGCTCCGGGCGGCGCGGCACGATATCCGCCAGTGCCTGCACAATCCTGGCCATGTCCTGCTCCATGTCTCCGCTGGGCATGAAGCTGCCAACAATGCGAACCTGACGCCGCTGGTAACAGAAACCGATCACCACAATGGGGATCTGCATCTGTTCGGCTATCCGGTAAAAGCCGGTTTTCCAGCGCTCGGCACCCTCCCGCGTGCCCTCTGGCGCGAGACCCAACCAGAAAGGTTTGTCGCGCATCACCGTCGTCGTTTGGTCCACCACATCGTCCGCGCTGTCACGGTTAACCGGTATTCCGCCCAACCAGACCATCAAGCGTCCCAGACGACCTTCGAACAGGGTGTGTTTCGCCATGAACTTCACATGGATTCGCAGGCACTGAATCGCACTGATACCCACCACACCATCCATATTGGAGGTGTGCGGCGCTACCGCCAGAACCGCGCGCTCCACATTGGGCAGCGTGCCGACGATCCGCCATCCCATGGCCGAAAGAATCACCCGGCCCAGGCCGG
>OJFR01000684.1_pt1 | contig 10776 bp, 8 predicted proteins | sample 1594121 | NCBI WGS metagenome assembly OJFR01 (sample SAMN05416812, study PRJEB24817) | seawater metagenome | isolation source: Sea water | place: Canada:Atlantic | collected 2013-07 | reverse complement strand
GCTCTTAATACCAAAAACCCCCGCGGCTTCGCCGACGGGGGTTTTTTATTGCCTGCTCACTTCCTCGAGTTCAACCAGGCTACCTACGATTTCCTGCATAACGACCAATTGCTCGTTCAGGCTTTCAAGTATCATCGACAGATCTCTCAATTCCAGGCCGAAGAAGAGAACGATCCCGGAAAGGCCAGCGATACCGCCGAGCGTCAGCCACTTAATCCGGTTGCGCTGCCTATCAAGGCCTTCCTGGTGCATAGCCTCCAATAATGCAACAGTCTTGCGCAGGTGCCTGAGTTCGTCGTGGGTTTCCTCATAGGCGATCTCCAGGGTGGCGAGCCGTCCTGTCAGCCGTCTTGTGTAGCTTTGTTCAATGGGTTCGCCAGTGTTGTTTTCGATTGGCGACAGACTAGGCAAGGTGGAGGCATCAGTCAGGATAGCCTCGATAGTGGTAAGGAGTTGTTCCCGATCAACCTGTTTGCCAATCACACCAGCGGCACCACGGGCCTTGGCATCCTGACGATAACGCTCCGCGCTTTGCGATGTGTACATGAAAACCGGGATGTGCCGTAGCTCAGAGTCCGCCTTGATCACATCCAGGGCTTCCAAGCCGTTCATTCCGGGCAAGAGGTGGTCCAGGAAAACCAGGTCGAAAGCCTCTTCACGTAACTGTGTGAGGCCTTCCTCAGCGCTGGCGACGCCTTTTGTCGTCAGGTCGGCGCGTTCCAGCAGGCGGGCCAGGATGATGCGTGCCGTCGACGAATCATCGACAATTAAAGCGTGACCTCGAGCCATTGGTTCCCTTCCTGAAGTATTGGCTGTGTTCCATCATGGCAGCCAGATCTCGAATACGCCACCGCCCAGGCGGCCATCATTGTGCAGCTTGATATATCCATGGCGGTCACCATTGCTATGAAGCTGGGCAACCGATGATGCGAAGAACAACCCAAGGCTGGTACTTCCACTGTTGAAGTTCAGGGATTTGAAGCTGGGCGTTCCATTGTGCTGCATGTTTTCCGGGTATCCGTCGCCGTCATCTTCCACGCCAATAACCAGAAAATCATTATGCATCGCCGCTGTCAGCTTGATCATACTCTTGGTGTATCGGATGGCGTTGTTGATGGTGTTGTTGAGTACACCGGTCAGCAGGTCCTCATCGAAGAAGCCGTTGATGTCATCGGATTCGATCGCCAGCTTGATCCCCATCCCCTCAAGAAGCGGCGTATGGCGGGCCATTTGCTGGGCCAGGAAGTCCGGAACGAAGTGCTCCTCAACGTGGGCGGACAGGTTGTTTTCGCCAAGCCTGTAGATGCCCAGTAACTGCACCAGATCGTTGTGCATGCGTTCGGCTTCATACTGCAGGGTGTTGAAACGTGGAGAATCGCCGATGGTGTCTGTCTGCTCCTGGCGAAGCTCATCCAGGGAGTTCAGCAACATGCCCAGCGAATTCTTCATGTCATGGACGGCTGAGGCCAGCACCATTGAAAAGTCGATGCTCTGTGTACCTCGGGGGTGAGTCAACTCATCATGGTCATTGGTGGTCATGACATCATTCCCTCCAGTTTCTTGCGCAAAGAGATCAGGCGTCGGTGCTGGCGATGTTGTTCTGGCAGATCAGCGAGTTTTTCCAGGCATTTTTCACAGCGCTTCAAAAGCTCTCGATCACCTGCTGTACCCTGATATTGCTTCATCAATACCTGTACCAGGTTCAAATTGAGAGAGGCGTGGGAGGGCACGATATCCAGTGCCCGGTTGAATGTGGTCACGGCCTCTTCCAGATTGCCTGCCTCGAACGCCTTGATGCCTTCACGATTCAGAGACCGGGCTTGAAGTTTTTGTCGGAAGCCCACCGGTTCATCGAGTAAGCTCTCGATTTTCTGCAATAGCGGAGGGTTATCGCTGCAACGAAGGGCAAGGGCATTGAGCAGGCTCTTGGCATCGGCCTCCCGGCCCAGACGGAACAGCGTCTTGGCGTAGTCAAGGCAGGCTTCGGGAGGCATTAGATCAGGGTCGAGTTCGTCCGCAACGCTGTCTAGAGCATTTTGGGCTTCATTCATTCGGTCCTGGCCGGCATGAACCCGGGACTGGACAATTCGGCTACGCAGCTTAATGTTTTCCTGTCCGGCAAACCGCTTTTCCATACGTCGGAGTATGGTCAGAGCTTCGTCCGCATGGGCTGTGCCCTCATTTGACGAGTCCCCTTCACTGAGGTCTGACAGTGACTGGCCCAATGCAAGATAGTGTTCGGAGTTGTCGTGTATCGAGTAGGTGCCAAGGCTGACGGTCTGCCGCCAGGCTTGGGACGCTGTCGGCATGTCCTGATTGGCCGAAGCAAGGATGGCCAGGTGCTTGTGTCGTAGCAGCGCGTTGGGGGAGCGCTCTGCCGCCTTCTCAAGAATCTGTTGGGCCTGGGTGGGCCGTCCCTGTTTCTCGAGAGCCTCGGCAAGGAGGTCATACGCTTCCATGTAATCCGGATGCTGTGACACCAGCTCTTTCAGAGTTGCTGCCGCGTCATCGTAATCCTGGTTGGCCATCAGAATTTTCCCACGACCAAGCTTTGCCCAGGAGAGGTCGCGCTGGCTCAGCACGTCGTCATGAATTTTCAGGGCATGGCTGAAGTCCCCAACCTGGTAATAGAGGTCAGCCAACGTTTTCATCAGCCAGGTTTTGTAGCGGGGTTGGGACGGTAGCGTCTGCAGGCATAGAGAGATGGCTTCGGGGAAATTTTCCCGATCGATCTCCCGGTTGATAGGAAGCAGGGCATTGCGTTGGGCGATAAGGCTGCCCAGTCGCTTTTCAAGCATGGCGCGGTTGATAGGTTTGGTGAGGTAGCCATCAGGTTGGTATTCCCGGGCGCCCATCACCATCTCCTTGGAGGTTTCGGCGGTCACCATCAGAAACAGCGAAGAGCGTTTCAGGAGTTTCTTGTACCGGAGCTCCTCGAGTATATGCTGGCCGTTCTTGCCCTCACCCAGGTTGTAGTCGCAAAGCACCACGTCTACGTGGTTATAGGCACAATATTGGACGGCAGCGAGTGCGTTGGCGACTGACTCGATCTTGTCGGCGCCGCAATTCCGCAAGATTTGCCGCATGGACAATCGAAAATTCTCGAAGTCGTCGACGATCAGGTAACTGAGTTTCCCGAAGCTGGCGCCGATGGCATTGCTAGTCGGTTTGGTCATGGCCGTTTCTGTTTCAGCAACTTGTTAACCAGTGCTCGTAATGCGGCTGGCTTTACCGGTTTATAAAGGATCTGGTATCCCCTGCTGATTGCATCCTCCCTGACGTCCGGAGCCATATAGCCGGTAATGAGTATGCCGGGTATATCATTGCTGATCTCGTCCCTCAATGAATCCATGGCATCGAGCCCATTCCGGTTTTCGTCCAATTGGTAGTCGGCCAATATGATGTCCGGTTTCGTACCGTTCAGCTTGTCCCGAGCATCCTCCAGGCTTTCGGCTGTTGTCACGTCACAGTGCCAGTTGTCCAGCAAGGCGCTCATGCCGTGAAGGATAGCAGGATCATTGTCGATACAGACGACGTGAAGGCCCCCCAGGCTCGATACACGCCGCGACGCAGGTGCAGATTTTGTGGTGTTCTGATCACTGTGTTCGGCCGGCGCAACTGGCACGGTGATGCTGAATACGCTGCCGAGTCCCTGAATCGACTGCACGTTCACCGGGTGATTAAGCATGCCACAGATGCGGTCGACAATCGCGAGCCCCAGACCAAGGCCTTTTTTGTCCCGGCCCTGCTGAAAACGACGGAATTCCTCGAAGATGTGAGTAAGCTGGTCTTCTGGAATACCCGGCCCGGTATCCCATACCTCGATGCGGATATACCCTTTCAGGCGCCGACAGCCCAGTAGAATTTTCCCGCTCGGGGTGTAACGAATGGCGTTGGAAAGAAAGTTTTGGATAACGCGCCGCAGCAGTTTCGAGTCTGACCGCACCCAGGCGCTGCTGGGGACGACATGAAGATCCAGGCCCTGGTCTTTTGCGATGGCAGAGAAGTCGGTTGCCAGGTGCCGCATGATCTCGTTGACCGGAAACACACCGATATCCGGTTCCAGTGCACCGGCGTCCAGCTTTGAGATGTCCAATAGGGTGCTGATGATTTCTTCAGCGGCGCCTAGAGAGCTGTCAATGTGGTCCACCAGTTCGGTCATTTCAGGGTCCCTGGCCTTGCCAGCGAGTGCGGAGGTAAACAGGCGTGCGGCGTTCAGCGGTTGTAGAAGGTCGTGACTGGCGGAAGCCAGGAAACGGGTCTTGCTCTGGTTGGCTTGTTCGGCAACGGATTTGGCTTTGAGCATCTGCTCGTTGATCACCTGGAGTTCCTGGGTGCGTTCTTTGACTCTCTGTTCCAGATAGATGTTGGTTTCTTTCAGTGCCTGTTCTGTCCGCCGCATGGCGGTGATGTCCTGGAAAGTAGTCACATAACCACCGCCGGGAATCGGGCTACCGTCAATCCTCAGTACCGTGCCATCGGGACGCTGCCTTTCGTAGGACATGGGTCGACCTTCCCGCATGCTGGTGCATCGATCAGCAATGATGTCGTCGATGCGTCTGGCCGGGAGATTGGCACTGGTAAGATTGTACCGCATGAGGTCTTCCACCGGCCTGCCAACGCGAACGAAGCCAGTGGGGTAGCTGAACTGTTCAAGGTAGCGGTGATTCCACACGACCAGCTGTTGTTGGTGGTTGACTACAGAAACGCCCAGGCTGATGTTCTCAATAGCAGACTGCAGTAGCTCTCGGCTGAAGGTCATGGCCTGAGAGGCTTCGTCGACGATGCTGACGACATCCTCGATCTGCATGTCCCGCCCGGTAAGTGTGGATTCCAACACCACACGTGCTGTGGACGCCCCGATAACCGACGCCAGTTGGCGTTCGATGAACTTCATCAGGTGTGATGAGGCGGGCCTGTGAGGGTGTAGCCGTATGGCGTTGCGCCGTTCGTAATTGCGAAAAATGGCTTCGGCTCGCTCTTCCCCCATGAACCGGTCTGCGATGGCCTGCAGGTCTGAGGTCATGATTTCGCCTTGCCAGCTTTGTTGTTGAGGTGTTTCTGCTCTCGGCTGCGGATCATGGAAAAATGAGGCAATCTGAATTTTCTCCCGCACTCGTTGGCGGGTGAGCATGGAGAGTACGATGTAGGTAATCGAATTTATTCCCAGGCTCCAGATAATACCGTGACTGGTTTGATCGAGCTCGGAGCCGAAGAGGGCGGTCGGCCGCGTCCAGTTAATACCCCAGAGTCCCTGTTCAATGAAGGTATTACTCAGCCAGCCAGTCGATGCCAGGGCAGGAAGCAGTAGCGTATAGCACCACATCAGGAAACCAAGCCCCAGCCCCCAGACCGCGCCGGTGTGATTGCCTTTGCGCCAGAGAATGCCACCGACCAGCGCTGGGCCGAATTGTGCCGCCGCGGCGAAAGACAGCAGTCCGAAAGCGGTCAGACTGTAGTCCTCACCTGCCATGCGGTAGAACCCGTATGCTGTGAACAGAACCACGAATATGGCAACTCGACGAATGCTGAGCAGCAGGTAGCTGAGGTCGGTACGTTTGTTCATACGTGGCCGGAAGAACTTCAACAACGCCGGCATGATGATTTCGTTGCTCACCATAGTGGCAATGGCAACAGAGCAGACAATGACCATTGCCGCAGCCGCAGAACCGCCTCCCAGGAACGCCAGAATGGCCAGCCATTGCTCGCCAGCGAGGATCGGTAGGTTAAGGATCAGAATATCCGGGTCGGATGCACTGGCTTCCGGGGATAGCAAGCCTGCGGCCGCAATAGGCAGGACAAAGGCGCTGGCGATAATCAGGTAAATCGGCATTGCCCAGCGGGCTGTTTCAAAATCCCGGTGGTCGGTGTTTTCCACCACCATCACATGAAATTGTCGGGGTAGGCAGATGATTGCGAGCATGGCCACCAGCGTCTGAGTGATAAAAGCCGGTGCTTCAACGCTGTCAGTGGTCAGGGTGCCAACAAGTCCTGCGCTGCGGACGTTGCTCCAGAGATCGCCGAAACCGCCATAAAGACCATAGATAACGAACAGGCCAACGGCCACGAAGGCCACGAGCTTTATCAATGATTCGAAGGCTACCGCCTGTATCATGCCCCGGTGATGTTCGGTTGATTCGAGGTGTCGGGTGCCGAACAGGACCGTAAATACCGCGAGGACCAGAGTGATGTACCAGGCTGAGTCGTTCCACGCAGCGGTACTGAGCTCATTGGGCTCCACGCCGGTGTCCGACAGGACGCTAAAGCCCATGGAGATGGCTTTGAGTTGCAAGGCAATATAGGGAACGCTGCCGATCAGCGCGAAGATTGCCACCATGGCGGCGAGTGACTGGGATTTGCCGTAGCGGGACGCAATGAAGTCAGCGATGGAGGTGGTGTTGTTGCGTTTGCTGATGAAGATAATACGACGCAACAGGGGAGCACCAAAGACAAAAACGAGCAATGGGCCGAGATAGATTGGTAAAAAGCCCAGCCCCTCCTGAGTTGCCCGGCCTACGGCACCATAAAACGTCCAGGAGGTGAAGTAGACCGCGAGTGACAGGGCATAGATATGGGTACGTGCCAGTCGGCGACGGTAGAGACCAGGATGCTTGTCGCCGGCCCAGGCAATAATAAAAAGAATCGAAATGTAGGTGATGGAGATTAAAACCAGCAACCAGGCACTAATCATAATTCGCTCTTTTTATTCTACCCGGGACTGTCGGGGTTCATTGAGTTTATCGTTATCCGCTGCAAACGGTGTTCAGCAGTTTGTCCTGCGGATCCAGCTCCTTCATGTTATCAAGCCTTGGAGCACCGTCCGAACCCAATGGTACGAGTTCGTGGGTACTGCAGTTGAGAATATGAACCCGATGGGAGACGGCGTCGGTCATCTTCTGCTCGAAACGATACAGTGTGAATCGCACTACGTTCGGATTTGAGGGGGTTTCGCTGATGCTCTTGGTATCAACTGTCGAAAAGGCGTTGACGTAAGGGAAGAAAAACGTCCATGGGCGCCAGAGAATGCCGTTGCTTTCCGTGTCCACAATGACGGCTTCTTCGGGCATCAGGGACTGCTTCTGGTCAAACCAGGTGTATTCGGTGTATATGAGGTATCCAAGCATACCTGCTCCGGCAAATACCGGGATGATCCATTTCGGAGCGAGATTTCGGGTGACAGCCCGAATACCAAGCGCAATACCAGCGGCCCCGAGGCCGCAAACAACGGTAGCGACAAACGTCCAGAACATAAAACAGGTTTCCTTAAAAAAGAACGGGCTCCCTCACAGAGGAAGCCCGTTCGTCATCAACCTTCTAATTCATTCAATGAATTAGGCTGATTCGTTGCTTAGTGGTCGTGAGCCTGACTCGCACCACGTGGGTAGCGGACGCTTTCAACCAGTTCCTGAATCTCAACGGGCGGTTCTTCAGTTGCGTTGGACACAATGAAGGCTACCGCAAAGTTGACGACAGCACCAACTGCACCGATAGACAGAGGCGAAATGCCCAGTACCCAGTTTTCCGGGGTGTCTGCGAGGTTGTTGGTGCCCGGAATGAACAGCCAGCCCTTGTACACGAAGATGTACGCCAGGGTGAAGCCAAGACCGGTCAGCATACCGGCGATTGCACCGACATTGTTAACCCGCTTGGAGAAAATACCCATCATCAGCGCCGGGAACAGGGACGCTGCTGCGATGCCGAAGGCTAGTGCAACAACTTGTGCCGCGAAGCCCGGTGGGTTTGCGCCCAGATAGGTGGCAACACAGATTGCGACTGCCATCGATATTCGGGCTGCGAGCAGCTCGCCTTTCTCCGTGATGTTGGGGTTGATCGAGCCTTTGATCAGGTCGTGACTGACCGCTGACGATATTGCCAGCAACAGACCGGCTGCCGTTGACAGTGCCGCAGCCAGACCACCGGCGGCGATCAGGCCGATAACCCATCCTGGCAGGTTGGCGATTTCCGGGTTGGCCAGTACCAGGATATCCCGGTTCACGACCAGCTCGTTGCCTTCCCAGCCGCGAGACTGAGCCGTGCTTTCAAACGCAGGCGAGTCGTTATACAGCTGGATACGACCGTCTCCGTTTTTGTCCTCGTACTGAATCAGGCCAGTAACTTCCCATTCTTTGATCCACTGCGGACGCTCATCATACTGGATCGGCTCTGCTTGAGTGCCTTCAGGATAGATAGTGGTCATCAGATTCAAACGAGCCATGGAAGCAACGGCCGGCGCTGTCAGGTAGAGCAGGGCGATGAAAACCAGTGCCCAGCCAGCAGACCAGCGTGCATCCGCCACCTTCGGTACCGTGAAGAACCGGATAATGACGTGGGGCAGACCAGCGGTACCGATCATCAGGGACAGAGTAAACAGAACCATGTTCAGTTTATTGTCGACATCAGCGGTGTACTCGTTGAAGCCGAGATCCGTGATGACCTGGTTCAGCTTGTCCAGAATCGGCATGCCGGAGTCCACGTGAGTCGAGAACAGACCCAGCGGAGGCAGAGCATTACCAGTCAGTTGCAGGGAGATGAAAACGGCAGGGATGGTATAGGCAACGATCAGTACGCAGTACTGAGCCACCTGGGTATAGGTGATGCCCTTCATGCCGCCGAGTACGGCGTAGACGAATACCACCACAGCCGCAATGATCAGACCCATGGTTGATTCGACTTCAAGGAAACGCGAGAAGGCTACGCCAGCACCAGCCATCTGGCCGATGACGTAGGTCACGGACGCTACAATCAGACAGATAACTGCCACGAGACGGGCATTCTTGCTGTAAAAGCGGTCACCAATGAACTCGGGAACCGTAAACTTACCAAACTTACGCAGGTAAGGCGCCAGAAGCATGGCCAGCAGAACGTAGCCGCCTGTCCAGCCCATCAGGAACGTCGAGTTTGCGTAACCACCAGCGGCAATCAAGCCCGCCATGGAGATAAAGGATGCTGCGGACATCCAGTCAGCGCCGATCGCCGCACCGTTGGTGATTGGGTGAACGCCGCCACCAGCAACGTAGAAATCACTTGTGCTACCGGCTCTCGCCCAAATTGCGATGCCGATATAGAGGGCGAATGAGCCGCCCACAAATAATAAATTGATTGCAAATTGACTCATTCGAACTTACTCCTCATGCACGCCGAATTTTTCATCGAGCTTGTTCATTCGCCACGCGTAATGGAAGATCAGCGCGATGAAAGTAAGAATCGAACCCTGTTGGGCGAACCAGAAGCCGAGGTCGGTTCCGCCAATGGGGATTCCGGCGAGCATGGGGCGAAGCAGTATCGCAAACCCATAAGACACGAGGGCCCAGACAATGAGGCTCCCGAATATAAGACGAAGATTCGCCTTCCAGTAATTCACAGCATCGTAGTCATGACCTGACATAGGATCACTCCTGTGTTGTTGTTGTGGAGGTTTGGTGGGTTTTCTGAGAAGTGTTGGTTGTAGAGAAATTATTATTCATATAGTTCTTCTCCGACGTAATGTCCTATTCGACTTTACCCGTCAAGCGATAGATAGATATTGGCAAAAGGTCTAATTCTCAGTAATTTGAGGGATAAAGCGTCTGCAAACGCGACACAGTTCCGGGGTTCTAGCCTCGCCGATGGATGTTCTTCAGTTGCCGGTGGTACTTCAGTTTTTCATTGAAGTCACGCAATGTGGTGACACCGCTTTTTCGTGCTTTATTGATGACCGCAAGGGTTAATTCAGCCGTCACCATGGCATCGGCAGCAGCATGATGGCGGGCGCTGACTTCCAGGTCGAAAAAATCGGCCCAGTTGTCCAGGCCTTTGCCTCCGGTTTTGGAGTTGGGAAAGAAGGCAGGGAGCATCTCGGCTACATCGAGCCATGTGTGGAGCTGGGTGTAACTCAGTGTTTGCTTGAGAGCCTTTTCAAGGAATTTCTGATCAAAGGCCGAATGGTAGGCAAGGATAGGGTCGCCATTCATCCATTCCAGCAGATGGAGCAGTGCGTCTTCTGTCTCATGTCCCTGAGTCAGTGCTTCCGGACCGATACCGTGGATGAGTACCGTTTCGCTGATGTCCAACTCTGGGCGACGCAGGATCAGATCAAACTGGTCGCCCAGGTCAATGGAGTTATGCCGAATGGCCACCGCACCGATGGCGATGACATTGTCCTTTGCCGGGTTGAGGCCCGTGGTTTCCAGGTCCAGTACGATCAATCGGCAGTCTGACAGGCGCTGGTCTCCGGCCGCCTTTGGCGTTGGCAAGTGTTCGTGATCGGGACCACCGGTGCTGCCGGCTCTACGCCGTTCGATCCAGTTTTTGATCTGTTCCAGCATAAAGGTTGGCCCGGTTTTCAGAGTTGGTAGGTGATTTCCAGTTTCTGCTGCAGGCGTTGTGCCTGGCGGAACGACTCGCGAAGAATCCGGCGGTCCAGAGGGTTAAGGTCGTCCGGGTTTATGTAATTGGACAGGGGCTCGCCGCGGTCCAGCATCTCCTGGTGTGCCCTCATCCGAATAGCCTGGATCAGGCTATAGGCCTCCTGCCAGGCGTTGGCGTCTTTGGTGTCAAAGACACCTTTTAAGGCGAGCTGCTGCATGCGCTCCAGTGTGTTGGCTGTGCCCACATTATTGGCGAGGGCAAGTACCCGAACGGCTTCCACGAAGGGAGCCAGTCCCTGGCGCTTCAGATCAAGTGTGTTTTTCTTGCCATCAGGGGCATAGCGAAAGTTGCGGAACATGGTCAGAGGAGGTTTACGGGTAATGGCGTTGCCCGCCAGCATCTTCTGGAACAGGTCGTTCTTGCGTATGC
>OJFR01000682.1_pt1 | contig 10819 bp, 9 predicted proteins | sample 1594121 | NCBI WGS metagenome assembly OJFR01 (sample SAMN05416812, study PRJEB24817) | seawater metagenome | isolation source: Sea water | place: Canada:Atlantic | collected 2013-07 | reverse complement strand
GATCAGCCTCGGTCTCGTGGGCTCGGAGATGTGTATAAGAGACAGGTATTTATTTTGTCATCATCCTTGCTGATGAATTATCCCATTTAAATATTGAATCCTCGTTCTCACATACTCTCGATATTGCTTGTGTTTCGTATCATAGTATTGTCGATAATATCGTCTGGCAATTTTTTTATCTCGATAATAATTATCACAATCTCTTGCCAAAAAATACAAATACACTCTTTCTTCTGGCGAATATTCTATCGCTTTCTTCCAAGCGACGATGCTCTCTTTTAATTTATTTTGTTCGTCAAGTAAGAGTGCCAAATTTTTATAATAAATACCAACATTTTCACTAATCCCTTTTTCGATGGCAGCTTGATACTCCATTTCACTTTGTGCCAAATCACCAATTCCTTTGAAGGCCAAAGCCAATTGATAATGTGTTAATTCAGAATCTTCCTTCTTTCTAACAATTTCATTGAGGTGAAAGATACAAGAGTCGTATTGTTCCAAATGCAAATAAGCTGCACCAATCATTTTCTGATAATATTGCGAAGTATCTCTCAACGACATCGCATGTAAAATCGTGGAAACTACTTTTTCGTAATCTTTTTTATGATGTAAAACATCCGATTTCGTGTACAATAATTTCAAATTATCAGGAGCTAACTTTAACCCTTTATTGATTATTTCTTCAGCAGGAATCGGTTGCCTAATTTGCAAAAGCAACGAGCTCAATTCGTTAATCACCACCAAATCTTTCCCATTCAGATCATGCGCTTGACTAAAATATGCCATAGCACGAATCGGATCTTTTAGTCGCAAACCCATAAAGGCATTTTGCCGAAAATAATAACTATTGGTCGAATCAATCGTCAGTAATTCTTGATAACAATCACTCGCTTTGGAGTAATTCAATTCCTTTTCATAGATCGATCCCAAATTGCTCCAAGCATTTACATTCGTCGAATCTTTTTTCAACAAAGAATTATAGCTAAATTTCGCCTCGTTAAAATCGCCGAGCTTCATGTAGCAAAAAGCGAGTTTTTGCAAATACTTTTTATTATTCGTTTCCACTCGATGGCATTCATAAAAATGGTCAAGTGCTTTTTGATATTGATAATTATTCAAAGCTTCTATGCCTAACGCATATTGTTCTTTAATATCAATCGTATTCGTCATTTGTCCATTGACAAAGACACAACCACTCAAAAGTATTGCAAAAAGTAAGGTAAATTTCATAGCAGTAAATTATCTTAATCCAAAGGTAAAACGAATAAATTAGCTTTACAACTATTTTTAAAGTTTAATAACTTAAAAATACGTTATACTTTTAAAAACCAACCTCAAACCCTTGTACAATAAGGATTTTGAGCAAGCGTTAAATCTATATCTGAATAATGCTATTCTTTTGAATCCTTCAAAAAAACAAATCGTATAATACATTTTATAAACAATAGCGCTTAAACAAAACGAAAAATTTGACTCCAGCAATTAAAATAATTTCTGACTTCTCTAATAAATATCCTTTTCTTCAAAGGAGGGGTTTAGTCTTGTTTTTCTGTTTTGCATATCTATGGGCGTTGATTTATTCAAAATTTGTGATTTCGGTAGCGATGATTTGTTTGTTAGTCATGAGTGTTTTTGAACTTGATTTTGAAAAGAAACAGCCACTTCAATTGAATTCACGACTTCTATCTAATTGGCAAAATTTTATTTCTAACAAAGCCTATTTGGTCGTAACGGGGTTTTTCCTTTTGGTCTTGATAACGGGAATCTACTCCTCAGATATGAATTATTGGTTGGAACGACTACGCATAAAATTACCCTTCTTCCTTTTACCTTTTGCCTTCGCAAGTATGCCTCAGTTGAAGGAGAGAGAATACTTATCCATCTTTTATTTTTATCTATTCTTACTTTTTGGAAGTTCCCTATTAGTTGGATTTGACTATTATCAAAACTATGAATTAATCACCGAAAACTTAGGCAAAGGTCAACCCATCCCCACTCCTGTCAACCACATCCGGTATAGTTTAATGATGGCGCTTTCAATCGTCGGAGGAGTCGTTTTATTTTTTCGGAATTTTCATTGGAAATGGATTTGGGAAAAATGGGTAATTCTAGGAATGACTGGTTTCCTTTTCATTTTTATTCACGTGCTGTCGGTGCGTAGTGGTATTCTCGTTTTGTATGCCTCTCTCCTATTTTTGAGTTTGCGTTTTGCATTTTTACAAAAAAAATATATGCTTGGAATGGCTTCCGTAATTACATTGTTATTCATTCCAGCTTTGGCTTATCAATCCATCGAAGGGTTTAAGCAAAAGATAGATTACACCATTTGGGACTGGCAACAATATTATTATGATTTGCCGCTACGAAGTTCGGATGCGAGTCGATTGATTTCCTTTAAAGTTGGTTTAGAAATTTGTCAAAAAGAAAGATGGCTAGGAGTCGGCGCAGGAGATTTGAGAAAAGAAGTACATCAAATTTATGACGAAAATTTTCCAAAAATCACGGATAAAAAAATGCCACACAATCAATTTATTTCAGTTTGTGCTGGCATGGGAATGATTGGTTTAGCAATTTTTATACTTGCTTTTTTCTTTCCGCTGTTTTATAAAAAAATAAAATCGGATGCACTTTTTATCACTTTGCATCTAATCATCTTTGCCTCATTCTTTACAGAGAATACTATTGAAAATTCAGTTGGGGTTGGGTTTTATGTTTTCTTTTTACTCTTAGGTATCCACTATTTAAGTGCGAAAAAAAATAGCCATCTATCAAATGGAATTTAAGATCAAGGCTTCAATTTTTTGATTATCCTCTCTTCGTTGAACATGTTTAGAATCATTCAATAACCATTCTTTTTTTAAAGATGGAAAAATTGACTTAGCTCGTTTCAATAATTTCTCTCCTGGGAATATTAGATCATCATCAGCTCCTATTATCGTTAATGGTACTGTTATTTTTTTTGCATCACTTTCTTTTATAGTTGGAATAGGGGAAAAATCCATTTTAAAATCAAGGAAAACTTTCGAAAGAAATTTCACAGCAAATTCATCTCGGTCGGTAAACAGCGCATTCAAAAACCCTTCAACGAATTTTACTTTCTTCGTCCACATATATCTTTTCATTGGAATAAAAACATTGAAGATTGCTTTCAAAGGATTTCCATTTACAATTCCTGCTGGGCAAATTAAAAACGCCTCTTTGATTCGAGACTCATTTTCTACAAGTGTTTTCCAAATAATTAATCCTCCAAATGAAAATCCCACAATCGTCACATCCGTCAAATTCATTTTCTCTATCACCTCATTCATCCATTTTCCATAAGAATTATCCTTCATACTCGGTCGCGTTTCTGAACTTCGGTTTGGTTGGGCAATTACATCAACTGCAAATACTTGATATTTCTGAGCAAGTTTAGGAAAAATTTCTAGTCCAATCGGAGCACATCCATTTGACCCATGTACCAAAACCAAAGGTGGATTTTTAGTATCTCCAGTCACTACGATATTAGTTTTGCCAAATTGAGTCATCACCTCTTTATAATGATATTCTATATTTAATTCGTCTAATTTTTCTTGATAGATTTCAAGAATTGCTTTTTTATGAATAGGTGATTTATATAATGATTCCATATTATTTTATAATTTTAGGACAAATTTACTAAAAAAATAAAATTAGGACAAGTTTACTAATGAAAAATACAAAAGAAAAAATTCAAGATGCTGCTCAACTCCTCTTTAATCAACATGGATACTTTAATGTAACGATTAGAATGATTGCACAAGAACTCAATATGAGTTCGGGTAATTTGAATTATCATTTTAAAACACGAAAAGAACTACTCAAGAAATTGTACTTTGATATGGTTGCGGTATTTGACAAAAGAGTTGATAATATTCATGAGCAAAACTTATCACTTCAATTTGTCTCTGACAGCATGGAAACAAGCATGGAAAGAATGGTGGCATATAAATTTTTCTGGACTGATTTGGATGGAATACTAAGGGAAGATGAAGAGATAAAAATGCATTTCCACAAAGCATATCAAAGAAGATTAGATGGATCTAAATTTCTTTTTCAAACATTAATTACTAAGAAAAAAATGCGGCTTCCCCTTTTTGAAAAAGAGTATGATTTTTTAGCAATCAGAATGATTAATTTTAGTGACGCTTGGCTAAATACTCTAGCGCTCTATCGTAAAAAGAAGATAGCTGAGAGTGTAAGTAATCAAAGAGACATTTTATTTGGAATGCTCTTCCCTTACCTCACTAAAAAAGGGCAAAGGGAATTTCAAAAAGTTGCTACTCATTTATTTTAGGCCAGTAATTTTACTCCTGTTCCATTTCTCTTAGGAAAAACAACTTCCTCATTTTCCAATATTTTCACTCCTTCTGCTATATCTTTTTTGATCAAAAGAATACTATCCATATCTACGTAATCAAGCAACGGAAGTAATTGTGCGACCGCCGAAATTCCAATCGAAGATTCCATCATACAACCTGCCATCACTTGCAAACCTAGTCGTCGAGCTTCATCGATCATTCTTCGTGCTGGCGTTAATCCACCGCACTTCATCAACTTAATATTGATGCCATGAAATCGTCCGACACATTTTACCACATCACTTTCTCCTACACAACTTTCGTCGGCAAAAATAGGTAAAGCACTCTTTTCAAAAACCATTTCCATTTCATCAAACTCGCCACCTGCCAGAGGTTGTTCGATAAATTCTACTCCTAACTTTTTGAGTTCGATAGATTTTTCAATCGTCTCTTCAGCAGTCCATCCGCAATTCGCATCTATTCGAAAAGGCACATCAGTTGTTGCTCGCAAAGCACGCATTATTTCTAAATCTTCGGGAACACCCAACTTAACTTTATAAACTGACCAAGGTTTCGCTTGCATCTTTTCTACCATTTTTTCAGGCGAGTCAAGGCCTATGGTATAATCTGTGATTGGTAGATTTTCCAATTTCAGATTCCATAATTCGTAAAGCGGCTTCCCTAATTTTTTGCCAAACAAATCATGAGCCGCCACATCCAAAGCACATTGTGCAAAAGAATGGTCTTTCAAATATGGGTTCATCTTTTCCCAAAACTGTTCAGGCGTATCAAATTCGTAGGCTTCAATAATTGGTTTTAACTTTTCCAAAATCTCCCACAGCTCATCTATTTTCACTTCGTAAAATGAATGATCAGAAGCTTCACCAAAACCGTTAAAACCGTCCTGCTGTAATTCCACCACTAACAATTCGCGAACATTATAAGTTACTCTTGATAATTTAAAAGGAGTTTTGGTTTCGAGTTGAAACCGATGAAGATGTAATTTCATATAAGTTTTGTTGTGTCAGTTCTTTTTACTTTTCCAGAATCAGTTTCTAAAAATTGCTCAATAAAAAAGATTGCTTTGGGAATCGAAAATTTAGTCAAATTGCTTTTCATAAAACTACTTAATTCCTCGTTTTCTTTTATTGAAAAAATAGCTCCCTCGATAATTAAAATTATTCGCTCGCCTAATATTTCGTCAGGCTGACTACTGATAAAAAAACGACGCTCTAAATGCTTCCCTAACAATTCTTCTACATTTTCTGGAATCACTTTTATTCCACCTGTATTAATAATATTGTCGAAACGGCCAAGCCATTTGAATTTTGTTGGGGAAATGATTTCGACTAAATCATTGGTGATTACTGCTTCTTCTGCGACGTCAGGGGCATTGATGATTAGACATCCACGTTCGTCTGTTTTTATTTGGACGTTGGGTAGGGTTTCAAAAAAATCGCTTTGTTCTTTTTTTGAAGTCTGCTGAAGCAGACCACTACGTAGTTTTTTAACTGCAATGTGGGTAATCGTTTCTGTCATTCCGTAGGTGGCGTAGAAATGATTGTCTTCTTTTTGCAAAAGATTTAATAATGTTTTGCTGACGACGCCACCACCAATAATTGTCTTTTTTATTTTCCGAAATTGTTGGAGGTCTTTTTTATTTTGAAAGGAATTTAAGGCTTGTAACGGAACCATTGCTGCAAAGTCTATTTCATCAAAGTCAGCATCTCGCAATGGATTTCCCGATGGTTCGACGAGCACTAAATCTAATCCTAAAACGAACGCTCGGACGATCATCATTTTGCCAGCGATGTAATTTGGAGAAAGGCATAACAATGCTTTTTCATTTTTTCCTAAATTAAAATATTGCCCTGTTTTGAGTGCAGAGGCGATCATTTTATTTTTTTGTAAAAGTATTGTTTTAGGAGTCCCGGTGGTGCCTGAAGTTTGGGCTTTGATGGTCGGTTTCTCATCTAACCATTCTTGAATAAATTCGTAAACATCATTTTTCCAAGACAAAGGAGAAGTCATCTTTTGAAGTTCTTCCGCTTCAAACCTTCTTCCATCTAAAATGATATTTCGAAATTTATGATACATTTTTTAAAGATTCAATAAACTTAAATCCCATTTTTCTTTTGGGTCAAAATGTAATGCTCCTTCATTTACAAAAAGTGGCGAAGGAAAATTATTGGTGTATAACCCGCCTGTCCCCAAACCTTGATGCATATCATTCTCCAATGAAAAAGTCCATTGTGCAATCGCATTCAATCCCACATTACTTTCGAGTGCAGATGTGATCCACCAAGGAATATCATATCGTGCCGCCGCATCAATCCATTCTTGCGAACCTCGAAATCCTCCGACAAAACTTGGTTTTAAAATAATATACTGAGGTTGAATAAAAGTAATTAATTCTTCTTTTTCCTCTTTTTTAAAAACGCCGATTAACTCTTCATCCAAGGCAATTGGCAACGGCGTTTTGCAACAGAGGTCTTCCATCTCTTCAATTTGACCTTGCTTGATCGGTTGCTCAATTGAATGAATATCTAATTTGGCGAGCGTGTCTAATTTTTGCAAAGCATCTTCTCCTGCTTGAAATGCACCATTAGCATCAACCCGAATTTCGATTTCATTTTTGGAAAAACGTTTGCGGATATTTTTTAACAAGGCAATTTCAGAATCGAAATCAATTGCTCCTATTTTCATTTTTACGCAATCAAAACCTTGGGTTATTTTATCTTCAATTTGTTGCCGCATAAAATCTTCTTCGCCCATCCACACTAAACCATTAATCGGAATTGATTTTTTACCTTCTGTAAACTCGGAGGAGAAAAGTTGAAATTTATCTTCTGCCTGATAACTTTTCCAAGCCATTTCTAATCCAAATTGGATAGATGGAAATTCTATCAACCCATCGTCCAACCAATAATTTATATTGGAAATATTATCGCAAACCTCTTTTAATTTATCTTCATAATCAGGGCGATCATCTGCGCTGAGTCCTTTAAGTAAACCACACTCGCCTATTCCCCACTGCCATGTCTTTTCATTTTTAATGACAATAAACCAGCTTTCCTTGATGCGCAAAACGCCTCGAGAAGTTCCACTTGCTTGTTTGAATTCAAGAGTGTGTTTTTGGTAAGTGGCTTGAAGAAATGAGGTGTCCATGTTTTATTTTTTCAAAAATTCAAAATACGATTCTAATATTTTATCGTTTGATTTCCGCGGAGTGAATACTTCCAAAATTTTAGTTCGTTTTCCTTTTTTGTAAAACTTCGAAAGTTCTTTTTCTAAACTCTTGACGCTATTTGCTTTTTGATAATCTAAGTTATACATTTTTGCAATTGGCTCGGCAGTTCGTTTTTGCGTCACTTCGAAAAACTCATCTAACTCATCACTCGTCGATGGCCCAGGAATAATTCTAAAAATCCCACCACCTGAGTTATTGATAATTATGATTCGCAAATTAGCAGGTAAATAAGGATTCCACAATCCATTGACATCATAGAAAAAACTTAAATCTCCACAGACTAAAGTAGTTGCTTTTCCGCTCGCAACAGCTGCACCAACTGCGGTGGAAGTACTGCCGTCGATGCCTGAAGTTCCTCGATTAGAATTGTACGACAAATCTTTTCGTTGGTCAAAAAGTTGTACGTAACGAACACCTGCACTGTTTCCCATTTGAAAATTACTTCCAGATGGAATGTTTTTTAAAATGATTTCGTAAGCCTTGAAATCTGAGAATTTTACTTTTTTTAGAAATTGATCGTGGCGTTTTCTAGTTTGATCATTTCGATCATTCCAAGTTTTTTGGAACGCACTTTTCACTAAAGAACTCTCTTCATTTATTTTTTTGAAAAAATATTCAGGACTCGTTCTAATTGTTTTCGTGAGTGATTGATAAGTATCCATTTCTTCGCCCGCGATATCAAAATGCCAATGCTCCTTCGGCTGTAATCTTCGGAAAAGTGCTTTTACTTTTTTTGAAATAATTGCTCCACCAAGGGTCACTAAAACTTCGGGAGCAAATTTCTTTTCTTCTTTTTTATCAATGGTAGTGATTAATCTATCGATGCAAGGATTGAACTTTTCGCTCCAAAGGTTGGCCGTCGTTTCAGTTAAAATAGTAACAGAAGGATCAGCATCTAACTTTTCTAAGACAGTATTTAGTTGTTCATTTTTCTCCATCAATCCGCAGAGGATTAATTTCTTTTTTGAACCTTCCCAAGTTGTTTTTAATTTTTCAAAAATAGAGTTGGAAAGCGTATTCTCTATTTCAACTTGTTCTTGAATTTTAGGAATGTGCGTTGTTGTTTTTACCAAATCATACAAAGGTTCTCGCAAGGGAATATTAATATGGACTGGTCCTTTCTTTGGAAAATTTGCGAGATTGATCGCTTCATTTATTTGTCGATCGTTAAACCAAATATCTTCTGTTTTGGGTTTGGCTTCTTGCGTAAGTTCGTAGCTTTTTAAAATATAATTTTTGAAAAGGTCTCTTTGTTGAATCGTCTGTCCTGCACCTTGATTAATCCATTCGACAGGACGATCAGCGGTCAAAACGACGAGAGGAATTCTTTGATAAAATGCTTCGACGATAGCTGGTGAATAATTTAATGCAGCACTTCCTGAGGTGCAAGCGATAGCTACTGCTTGCTTGGTTTGTTGTGCTATGCCTAGTGCAAAAAAAGCGGCAGAGCGTTCATCGACGATGACATAACATTGAATTTTTGGATGACGATTGAAGGCGATTGCTAATGGTGAATTTCTGGAACCAGGGGAAAGGACGATTTTTGTGATGCCTTTTTGGACGCAGATTTCTGCTAGAGATGATATGGTGGTTTTGTTGGTTGTCATTGTCTTATGTTACGTGTTGGTCTGCTTTAGCTGACCTAAAAAAAGACTCCACAGTTTTTATTTTTTCACGGTCAGCTAAAGCAGACCACCACGTGTTTAAATGCTACACGTTTTATTAATTCTAGAAAACTGAAACCATTAGGCTTCAATTAAATCTAAAATATTAAGCAAAGTTTTCGCTTTCAGTTCTGTTTCCTCCCATTCTTTTTTAGCATCTGAGTTAGCGGTGATTCCACCACCAACAAATAATGACGCAGTATTTTCCTTAATTTTCATGCAACGTAAATTAACATAAAAATCAATTGTATTTTCTTCTACCATGCCTAAATATCCTGCATAATATTGTCGGTCGTAAGGTTCTGTTTTATAAATCAAATCCAACGCTTTTTCTTTTGGCAATCCACAGACTGCTGGTGTCGGATGTAAGTCTTGAATAAACTGAGGCAACTGAACTTTAGTAATTTTAAATTCAAATCGTTGCTTCAAATGTGCCATCGCACCCGCTTGAGAAGTGTACGTTTCTGAGCGATCTATAATTTGTAAATCGTGATTTTCTATTTCCTTAAAAATATAATCTGCTACCATTCCATGCTCTTCAATTTCCTTTTCCCCCCAGGTTAATTTATCAATATTTCGCTCATCCAAAATACGTTGTGTTCCTGCAAGAGCAACTGTTTTCGCCGCCCCATTTTTGTAACGTACTAATTTCTCTGGCGATGCTCCGACCCACAATCCAAAGCCTGGCAAATTGGCTACATAAACCATCGCACGTGGATATGCTTTTTCAATTTTTTCAAAAAAAGCAACCAAATCAAAATCTTCTGATAGCTTCGTTTTTTTGATTCGACTATAAATTGCTTTTTGTGTTTTTTGATTTTTAAAAAAATCTAAGTAAGCTTGAATATGATTTTTATAGGTTGGAAAATCAACAATAGTTGTGCGTTCCTTTTTTTGAGAAAAGGGATTTGGTGTTAATTTGGAAATATTTGGATTAGGAATAGATTTTCCATTTCCCAAAAAAACATCTACTTCATTTTGGATCACCAAATGAGGCACTTCTTCTCTTTTAGAAAATGGAGCAAAATGAAAACCAGTTGTCTCAAAACCAGCATTTGGCGACAATGAACTTAACTGCGCCACAAATCTAACTGCCTCATTTGGTGCTCTAAAAAGTGCAAACGGAATATTTTTTTCCAAATATAAATTAATCGTATCTCTCATTAATTTCTTCTTTCTATAATTCGAGTCGTGAATCTAACTAGGCTGACTAATTGGTCTTGGTCATTAGTAATTTTTATTTCCCAAACATGCGAAGTACGCCCGATGTGAATCGCTCGACAAACTCCAGTTACCATCGTTCCTTCCTTCCCGCTTTTGATATGACTTGCTCCGATTTCAGTTCCGACTGCCGAATGGGTTTTTCCATTAATCAATAAAACGGATGCAACACTTCCAATCGTTTCTGCCAAAGCAACTGATGCTCCTCCATGCAATAATCGCATTGGTTGGACAGTTCGATGATCGACAGGCATAGTTGCGATAAGTTGATCTTTTTCAATTTTCGTGAATTTAATACCGAGGTTTTCGACCATGGTATTTTCACTAAATTTATTGAGTTTATCTATTGATGCTTCTGGAAACAT
>OJFR01000668.1_pt1 | contig 10931 bp, 8 predicted proteins | sample 1594121 | NCBI WGS metagenome assembly OJFR01 (sample SAMN05416812, study PRJEB24817) | seawater metagenome | isolation source: Sea water | place: Canada:Atlantic | collected 2013-07 | reverse complement strand
AGATCAGCCTCGGTCTCGTGGGCTCGGAGATGTGTATAAGAGACAGATCTAGAACTTTATCATAAATCACTTCTATTTTAGAAGGGTAGTTTAACAACATTTTACCTGTTCGCAAATGATTAAAATTATATTTTAATTCAAGAGTATCTTTGGCAACAAGAACAGAATCTTTATTTTTTGAACTTGTTTGCGCAATTAGTGTAGTCGCAAAGCAAGCAAAAAATAAAAAAAATACAATGTGTTTTTGAAACTGATTCAATTGACTATAAATTCTTTAGTGCTTTTTTAATTAACAGTTCTACTGTTTCATTTGGAGAATCTTTAAGAATAACTGAAATTGCTTTTTCAGATTGCTTTCTGTTAAACCCTAAAACTTCTAATGCAGATAACGCTTCTTCTTTGTTAGTATTGTTTGTGTTTAGGGAAAGTTCATCAATATCAAAGGTTTTTAAGATTTTATCCTTTAAATCTACAATAACACGCTGTGCTGTTTTTAAGCCAATACCTTTTACAGATTGTATTAAGGTAACATTTTCTGAGGCTATTGCGTTTTGTACTTCTTCTGAACTCATAGATGACAACATTGTTCTGGCAATACTTGGCCCAACTCCAGATACAGAAATCAATAATTTAAATACTTCTCTTTCGGTTTTGCTGATAAATCCATAAAGTGTGTGAGCATCCTCTCTTACAGAAAGATGAGCAAATAATCGCACATTCTCATCGTCTGAAAGTGCCGAAAAAGTTTGTAGTGAAATGTGTAACATATAACCAACTCCAGCACAATCTACAACTACATATGTTGGGTTTTTTTCTACAAGTCTTCCTCTAATTTGTGTAATCATATTCTTGTTTCTTCTTCTAATGTAATAAATTATTTATTCCTTTCGTTGTTTTTGTTGAGCATCTACAACCGCAACTGCTGCCATATTCACCATTTCATCTACACTTGCTCCTAATTGGATAATATGTGCAGGCTTTTTAAACCCAAGAATAATAGGCCCAACAGACTCAGAACCATCAATTTGTTTCAATAATTTATAGGTAATGTTCGCAGATTCTAAGTTGGGAAATATAAGAACATTTACTTTCTTTCCATTTAATTTAGAAAAAGGAAATTCTTTAGCAAGCATTTCTGGATTTAAAGCAAAATCTGCTTGTAATTCTCCGTCTATATTAACATTAGGAAAATGCCTGTGAATATACGAGACTGCATCCTGAATTTTTCTTGAACTATCTGAGTTAGATGATCCAAAGTTAGAAAAAGAAAGCATTGCAATATTTGGTTTCATCCCAAACATTTTAGCAATCTTATACGTCATTTGAGAAATCTTAGCTAGATCTTTTGCTGATGGATTTATGTTAATGGTTGTATCTGCCAAAAACATAGGCCCTTGTTTTGTTAGCATTAAATTGGTGGCAGCTATTCTTGAGACTCCCTTGTCTTTTCCAATTAACTCAATCATTGGCTTCACAACTGTTGGGTAAGGTCTAGAATATCCTGTTATTAAAGAATCTGCTTCACCTTCATTTACCATCATTGCTGCGAAGTAATTTCGTTCTCGCATTAACTTTTTTGCTTGATGTAAACTAATCCCTTTACGTTGTCTAGTTTCCCAATATTTGGTAGCAAAATAATCTCTACGTTCTGTTTCTTCGTCTGTTTTAGGGTCATAAATTGGAATCTCTGCTGTAAAGCCTAGCTCTTCTTTTAAGGCTAAAATAACATCTTTTCTACCTAATAAAATTGGATGACCTATTTTTTCCTCGTGTACTCTTTGTGCTGCTTTCAATACATCTAAATGATCTGCTTCTGCAAAAACAATACTCTTTGGGCTTCTTTTGGCTCTGTTGTGTAGCAGTCTAATTTCTTTACTTCCAATACCAGACCTGTCCATTAATTGTTCTCTATACTTATCCCAATCTTCAATAGGCTCTTGGGCAACACCAGACTCAATGGCTGCTTTGGCAATTGCTGGAGGAATTTCATAAATTAGTCTTGGATCAAATGGTTTTGGAATAATATATTCTTTCCCAAAAGACAAGCTTACTTCATCATATACAATGTTTACTTGTTCTGGAACCGATTGTTTGGCTAAGTCTGCTAAAGCATTTACAGCAGCCATTTTCATTTCTTCATTAATTTTTGTGGCTCTAACATCTAGAGCTCCTCTAAAAATAAAAGGAAAGCCTAATACATTGTTTACCTGGTTAGGATGATCTGATCTTCCTGTAGCCATAATAATATCATCTCTTGTAGCACAAGCAACATCATATGAAATCTCTGGTACTGGATTTGCCATGGCAAAAACTATTGGATCTTTTGTCATAGAAAGCAGCATCTCTGGTGTAACTACATCTCCTTTAGACAGGCCAATAAATACATCTGCATTTTGCATGGCTTCTTCTAGAGTATTAATATCTTTTGCTGTAGCAAACTCTTGTTTTTGAGATGTTAAATTATCTCTATCTTTTCTAATAACTCCTTTGCTATCACACATAACAATATTCTCATTCTTTGCTCCTAATCTTAGGTACAATCGAGTACAAGATATTGCTGCAGCTCCTGCTCCGTTTACAACTATCTGAACTTTAGAAATATCTTTTTGAGTAATTTCTAAAGCATTTTTAAGCGCTGCTGCAGAAATTATAGCAGTACCGTGCTGATCATCATGCATCACAGGAATATCTAATTCTTCTACAAGCCTTCTTTCAATTTCAAAAGCTTCAGGAGCTTTAATATCTTCTAAGTTTATTCCACCAAAAGTTGGTGATATCGCCTTTACTGTTTCTACAAACTTATCTACATCTGTTGCATCTATCTCAATATCAAAGACATCTATGTCTGCAAATATTTTAAATAATAAACCTTTTCCTTCCATTACAGGCTTTGAAGCCAAAGGACCAATATCTCCCAAACCTAAAACAGCTGTCCCATTTGTAATAACTGCTACTAAGTTTCCTTTAGCAGTATACTTGTATGCGTTATTCTTATCTTTTACAATTTCTAAGCAAGGTTCTGCAACTCCTGGAGAATACGCCAAAGCCAAATCATGTTGGGTAGCATATTTTTTAGTAGGTACAACCTCTATTTTTCCTGGTTTTGGCTTCGCATGGTATAACAAAGCTTCATGCCTTTTTCTAGAATCACTCATCTAATCATTTTTTGTTTGAGACTTACAAATATAGCCTTTATCAAAGAAAAGAGATCTATAGAATATTAAGACTTTATTGTATCTTGTTTAACAAAAATTATAGTTCTTGATACAATGGTATCCTATAAGTTTGCTATTATAAAACCAATAGATTTTGATATGAAAAAAATCACTCTATATACGCTCTTATTGTGTTGCTTTTCATCTTTTGCTCAGATTACTGGAAGAATTACAGACACAAAACAAAACCCGTTATCTTTTGTAAGTGTTTACCTAGACAAAACAATAGCTGGAACAACCTCTAATGACAATGGAAATTATGAGTTAGATATTAAAAAAACTGGTAACTATAGTGTTGTTTTTCAGTTTTTAGGATATAAAACTATCAAAAAATCAGTTTCTATTGCTAGCTTTCCTTTTCAATTAGATGTTATTTTAGAAGATGAAAAAATAATTTTAGATGAAATTTCTATTTCAACAAAAGACAATCCTGCCAATAAAATTATTAGAAATGCTATTGATAGTAAAGATAAAAACACAGATAACTTTAGAGAATTTACAGCCAATTTCTATTCTAGAGGTTTATTTAAAGTAAAAGAGGCTCCAGAAAAAATTCTTGGGCAGAGCTTAGGTGATTTAGGAGGAGGATTAGATTCTACAAGAACCGGAATCATTTATTTATCTGAAACGGTTTCAGAGATAACTTTTCAAAAAAAGCCTAGAAATTTTAAAGAAAAAATTATTGCTTCAAAGGTTAGTGGTTCAGATAATGGAATAAGTTTTAACAGAGCTGAAGAAGCTAATTTTGATTTTTATGGAAACACTGTTTTTGTAGCGGAAAGTAATTTGGTTTCTCCAATTTCTGATGTTGCTTTTGGGTATTACACATTTATACTAGAAGGTTCTTTTTATGATAAAAACGGACGGTTAATTAATAAGGTAAGGGTGCTTCCTAAAAGAGATAATGATAGAGTTTTTAGTGGTTTTATATATATCGTTGAAGATGATTGGGCCATTTATGGTATAGATTTAATTGCTGCTGGAAAGCAAGTTGGTATTCCAATTATTGATGAATTAAAATTCAAACAAAATTACAATTATTCAGAAACAAATAATGCTTGGATTAAAATTTCACAAACCATCGATTTTAAGTTTGGCCTCTTTGGCTTTAATATTGATGGGCGGTTTTCCGCAGGATATTCTAACTATAATTTTAACCCTGAATTTACAAAAAAAACATTTACAAAAGAGGTCTTATCATTTGAAAAGGGTGCTACAGAAAAAGACACTGTTTTTTGGAATTTATTAAGGCCCGTACCTCTAACACTAGAAGAAACTGAAGACTATACCTTAAAAGACAGTATTAAAGTGGTAAGAAAGTCTAAGAAATATTTAGATTCTGTTGATGTAAAACGAAATAAATTTAACTTACTATCGCCTATTACAGGTTATACGTATAGTAATTCATATAAGAAATGGTCCGTATCTTTTAATTCTCCTCTAGGAAGTTTAGCCTATAATACTGTTAAAGGGTGGAACGTATTTACAGGTGTTAGATATTTTAAACGTTTAAATGATAAAGGAAAATGGATTAACACCGGTGTTACTCTAAATTATGGCATCTCAGAAAATAAAATCCGACCTGTGTTTTTTTTTACTAAAAAATGGAACAGCCTAGAGAGACCTAGGTTTTCTATTTCTGGCGGAATTACGACTCCTCAATTTAATAACAGAAACCCTATTTCTAGGCTTAATAATACAGTCTATTCTTTAGTTAGAAAAGAAAACTACTTAAAAATATACGAGAGAACATATAGTAGAATTGCATATTCTCAAGAAGTAACCAACGGTGTGTATATGTCTGGTTCTTTAGAATATGCGAATAGAAAGCCTTTATTTAATACTACGGACTATGTTACTTTAGGAAGAAATATTGCATTTCAATCTAACAACCCTTTAGATCCTACAGATTTTACAGCTCCTTTTGTACAACATAATATTGCCAGCTTAAACATTGGCACAGAGATTGTTTTTGATCAAAAATACTTGTCATATCCAGACAGAAAATTTGCAATTGGTAACTCTAAATACCCAGCTGTATCTATTAACTATCGTAAAAATTTCGTAGCAAGTTCTAGTGAGTTTAATTCTGATTTATTTACTGCTAATCTTCGCCAATTTGTTTCTTTAGGAAACTTTGGTAATTTTAGATACAATGTGCGTTCTGGAATTTTCTTACAACAGAAAGACATTCCGTTTATGGATTATTTACATGCTAATGGAAATCAAGTAAAATTAGCTCCCTCTAACAAAATGACTAGCTTTGGATTGCTAAATTACTACCAATTTAGCACCAACGATAAATATGCTGAGGCTCATCTAGAACATAACTTTAAAGGTTTTTTATTAGGTAAAATTCCACTCATCAACAAACTAAATTTTCATTTGGTTGCTGGCGCAAAAGGATTGTTTTCTGGAGGAAAGAAACCATATTCAGAATATTCTATTGGATTGGATAATATTGGGTTTGGAAAATGGAGATTCTTACGTGTAGATTATGTACGATCTAACTTTAACGGAACAAAAGGAGAGGGTTTCTTATTTGGTGTTACCTTCTAATTAAAATATCCGTTATCTTTGACTTTATGAACTTAAAAGTACTTCTTTTTGGAATATCAACAGACCTAATAGGTGCAACAAGCATGGTTTTTTCTATTTCTCCAAACACAACTATTTTAGAGTTTAAGACACAGTTACAAGAACAATATCCTCAATTGACCGATATTAATTCATACGCAATAGCTGTAAATGAGAGCTACGCGCATAATGAAACTGTCTTAAAAGAAAATGATATAGTTGCTATTATTCCGCCAGTAAGCGGAGGATAAAGTATCATAATGTAAAAAATAGAATTACTAGTTCATTTTTTCATTAGATCATGTATAATTATCGGAGATACTTCTTATCTACATAGAAAGTTCCAAAGGGAAGAATTGATGCCAATAAAATAACTCCAAAATTCTTTGCACTCCATTTCATCTCAGATTTCAATAAAAAAGCTACTATTAAATATCCTACAAATAACAATCCGTGTGGCATACCTAAAAGCTTTACATATTGAGGGTCATTCATCCAATACTTAATAGGGACGGCTACAAAGAGTAATAATAAATAAGAGGTTCCTTCTAAAAAACTAACAACTCTAAAAAAGGTTTTCATGATAATTGGTGTCAAAAATTATTATTGCAAAGATACGTGCTAGATTTCCTATTTTTGTAAAAGCATGGGGAATACTTATATTAAAATTACTTCAGAAAAATTACATTTAGACGAATGTTACGAATTTGTAACAGATGATTCTTGTGGTGGAATTGTAGCTTTTGTAGGAACTGTTAGAAATAGTACTCAGAGCAAAGAAGTAACTCAGTTAGATTTTTCTACTTATAAACCCATGGCAATTAAAGAAATGAACCATATTGCAGAAATTGCTCTAGAAAAGTTTGCCATTAAAAAAATAGCCATTCATCATGCAGAAGGTATGTTACAAATTGGTGATATTCCGGTAATTATAACCGTTGCTGCTCCGCATAGGAAAGCCGCTTTTGAGGCCTGTGAGTTTGCTATTGATACTCTAAAAGAATCTGTTCCTATTTGGAAAAAAGAACATTTTTCTGATGGTGAGGTTTGGGTAAATGCACATCCATAATTAATAAGAAAGTGAAAATGATTTAATGATTAAATAATCTCCATTTTCTTTAATAAGAAAGAAGCATTCATGTTTTTACACACCCCTTTTTTAAAGAGATAATCAAAATATAATTCATCATTACTAATTTCTGCATCAAAATAATAGTTCTTAATTTCTGAAAAATCAGTGGCTAGCTCACATAAACTCACATCGTGTGTCGCAATAATTCCTGTAGATTTAGATGATACTAATTTTTCAATAAATTTCTTCGATCCAATAGCTTTGTCTTTGCTATTGGTGCCTTTTAAGATTTCATCTAAAATGATAAAGTAATCATCCTTATCTATGGTATCTACAATAAATTTTAATCGTTTTAATTCTGAATAAAAATACGATTCATCATCAGCCAAAGAATCTGATGTTCTCATACTTGTAATTAATTTAACAGGACTATATATGTATGATTTGGCACAAACGGGCAATCCAACATTTGCCATTACAATAGACAGAGAGACTGTTCGTAAAAAAGTGCTCTTTCCTGCCATATTTGCTCCAGTGACAATAAAAAATTCTTGATCGTAAATGTTAAAATCATTATCAATTCTTTTCTCTGAATTTAATAACGGATGTCCTAATCCAACAGCCTTTATAATGGCATCTTGTTTTTGAACTTTTGGAAACGTATATTCTGGATGATTATACTGGAAGTTTGCCAATGAATTTTGTGCATCAAAGAAAGCAATGACTTCAAACCATTTTTTTACCGTGTGTTTATAGTTAGTAATCCAGATTTCTACCTGAACTGCATTTCTGAGATCCCATAAGAAAAATGCATTTCCAACAAAGGCTATTAATAAATTATTTCGTTGATCAAACGCATCTAAAATTTTAGAAAATTGCTTAAAAATTACAGAAGCTTGTAACTTTTCTGATTGAATAATTTGTTGCTTTTCTTGCAACTTTGCTGATGAAAACTTTCTGTTTTCTATTTCCTGCAATAGCAAATAATACTGCTTAAAAGTAGCTTTAGCCTTATCTGCCCGTACATATATTTCTTGGGTTTTTTTAAAGAAAAGAGCGGTAATTCCTAAGCCTATAAAAACCCAGAGAATTAGAATACTAAATGGAATAATAGCAAAAGAAACCAATGCAATTAATACAATACTTACTAGAGAAAAAACAGTGGGTAACTTTGAAACTATTGTTGAAAAAACTGCAGAATAGTTCTGAATAAAATCTAGAATTTCCTTTGTTGAATACCTTGTTGTAACCAAACTTGCTAGTGCAGAAAAATGCTGCCTCCAGGCTACTTTCTGTGATAATTCTTTTAGTAACTCTTGTTTTTTATCAATAGAAAGAATATGATTTTTAGTAATTGTTTTCGCTAATTCTTTAGCTCCCTGCTTTGTTGAAGTTCTATTGATGTATTGAAAGAAAGAACCTCTTCCAAACAAATCAATATCATTGCTATAAACATGAGTAGAGTCTATAAACTCCTCTCCTGTTTTTAGAAATGAAAAATCACCTTCCAAGACTCTAATTTCTGTCTCATTTATTTTAATCTTAGTGATTAAAAGTATTTTTGATTCTTTAGCATCTAAATACTTTATTAATAAAATACCGAAAATAATAACTCCAACTGCTCCAATAACTCCAACAATTCTAAGGGTATCAAACAAAAAATAAATTCCTGCAGAAGTGAGTACAAAAACAATCAACCGGAAAATACTGAGATTGGCTAACTTGTTTTTTACTGCTTTTAACTCTATTTCTAATTTGTCTTTTTCTTCTTTGTAAAAACGCGTTAATTTCTCCATTAATAATTACTTATTCCTCCTGTTAAATTCAACACGTTTAATGTTGGATGTTTCTCTTTTAATTGTTCGGTTGCTTTGTAACTATTGAATCCTCTTTGACAAACCATAACGTAGGTTTTCTTTTCATCTACGGTAAAAGTATTGGCATCAAACTCTTGAATTGGAATGGTCTGATGTACTTTAAATGGTAGTTTTAAATTGGGTACTACAGCGATTAATTCTACCCTTACCCTTCGCTCAGTGTCCGACAACCTTTTCTTTAATTCTTCTGGTGATATTTGCCAATCTGGATTTTGAGTTCCACAAGCAGCATCAAAATAGGTTTCTATTTTAAATAATGATGCTATTTGTTCTTTCTCTATTATAGATGAGATTTTCATCTTTAATTGCCTATTTTGAAGTGCATTGTATACTAACAATTTATTTGCTAATGGTTTTCCAATACCTGTAATAATTTTTAAGACTTCATTTACTTGTGCTGTAGCAATCATTCCTACAATTGCATTAAGTGTTCCGGCCTCTTCACAATTGGGAACATATGTATTCATTACAGGAAATGCATCTCTTAAATTTGTTGAATAACTCCCGTCTTCTTGTAAAAGATTAAAGCTACTTACATAGCCATCAAATTTATATAAAGAACCATATACTAGTGGTTTTTCTTCTAAAACACACACATCATTTAATAGGTATTTTGTAGGCAAGCTATCGGTTCCGTCTACAATGATATCATATTCAGAAATTAACATACTTGCATTCTCTTTTGTAAGTGCTTGTGTTGAAAAACTTACCTGGGTAAAAGGCGCTCTTTGTTGAATAAAATTTGCTAAACATTCAGATTTATAGTGATCAACGTCATCTAACGAATAAAAAACTTGCCTATGTAAATTAGTAATAGCTACCGTGTCAAAATCTATCAAATGAAGTTTCCCTATTCCGCTCGAAGCTAAATACACAGCAATAGGGCTTCCCAAACCTCCGCAACCTACTACCAAGACTTTTGCGTCTTGGAGTTTTTGTTGTCCAGCTTCACTAATTTCTGATAAGGTAAGTTGGCGTTTGAAAAAATCTTTTTTATCTATTTTCATTGTATGGTGAATCTTTATTCTGATTCTATAAAAATATAGTTAGTTTCTAATTAATATCACTTCGGCTGCGCTCAGTGCCCTTTTTTATTTCCTTTTTTACAGCTTGAAATTCTTCAGGTGTATTTATATTCCTAATTAAATCATCATCAACTTCAACAATTTCTACTTCAGAGTTAATCAACATTTTACGCGGGCAAGAGTACCCTTGTGCTAGATATTGTAATAAAACCGGATATGCTTTTGGTTCGTAAATAGTAATTAATGGTTCTGGAAATTGTTTCCCTTTTCCTTTAACAGCAGTAGCTACTTTGGCTGGGTTTCTTTTTTCTAATAATAACTTCACCAAGTGTTCATCTACAAATGGCAAGTCGGTTGCTAACACCATCCAAGCAGAATTTGGATCTTTTTGAAAGGCAGAACATATTCCGCCAAATGGTCCCAAATTTAAAAACGTATCGTAAATTTCTTCAAGGATTTCATCAGTATTTGCATTGTTCCTTTGAACAGAATAATAGGTTTTCAGCCCCATATTTTCCAGTAGTTCTTTTACAGCCAATTTTTGAGGTTTCCCGTGGTAATTTAATTCCGATTTATCTGTTCCCATTCTAGTACTTTTCCCTCCAGTTAAGACCAATCCTTTAATTGTTGGGACTGTCTCTGAAATGAGTTTACTAATATGATTGGTAATTTTTTCAACATCATTAATTTGGTAACAAGGTATTTCTCTCCAATTAGGAAATGCATCTTTTAATGATTGAAATGGTTCTATGTCTTGAGTAAGTTTTACAAAAAACTGAACCTCAGAAATCTGATTTATTCGTTTGTTGATGGAGGCTTCCTTTTCTGGATCTAAAAAAATAATTTGTTTCTCGCCTGAATAATGATTTCCGTTAATAAATAGATAATCGAACTGAGAAAATTGAATGCGTTGCAAATACTCATTTATAGGACTAGATGTTGTAATACTTAAATTACCGTCGTGATGAAATGTAAAATCTGTCAATAGGTTTGCTGTGACATCTTTGGCATGAGAAGCATCAAAATAGGCAAGATTGTAATGCGATAAACTTTTAGAAACTTCTAGAACTAAATCAGAAATAATACTGCATTTTGCTCCTAGAATAGCTATTTCATTTCTGTCTCTTATACACATCTGACGCTGCCGACGAATAGAGAGGTGTAG
>OJFR01000666.1_pt1 | contig 10967 bp, 8 predicted proteins | sample 1594121 | NCBI WGS metagenome assembly OJFR01 (sample SAMN05416812, study PRJEB24817) | seawater metagenome | isolation source: Sea water | place: Canada:Atlantic | collected 2013-07 | reverse complement strand
CACCTCTCTATTCGTCGGCAGCGTCAGATGTGTATAAGAGACAGTAACAATACATTTGCATATTTAAAAAAAGGACTCAAATGTTTGCAGAGGGAAGAATAAAGTTATATATTTGAAACAAATTGTTGCAATTAAGTGATAATCTTCTAAACTGTTTTCCAACCTATTATTTCCTCGAAACAAGCTTTAAAAAAAGATTGATAAAACTGTACTATCCATGGTGAGACTCAATGCCGAGTCATGGATATGCAACCATGTAATTTGATTGTTATAACCAATGATCATACAGGGGAAAGTATGCCTGTAACAATAGGATTACATTATTTTTTTAATAAGAGAAAACGTGTAAACAATGTATGAAAGAGCCATTCTCCATCTTGATATGGACGCCTTCTTTGCGTCCGTCGAGTGCCTGAGAGACAGTTCGTTGAATAAAAAACCGCTAATTATTGGAGGTTCTGGCAATCGAGGCGTCGTCGCTTCTTGCAATTATATCGCTCGAAAATTTGGAGTCCATTCAGGTATGCCTGTTCGGATGGCCTTGCAAAGATGTCCCGATGCAGTTGTCCTCAAAGGCGATATGGATACCTATTCTCGTTATTCGAAAACGATTACCGAAATCATCGAATCCGAAGCACCTGAATTTGAAAAATCGTCTATTGATGAATTCTATCTTGACCTCACCGGGATGGACAAACATATCGGTTGTTGGAAATGGGGGAATGAATTAAAAAACAAATTGGTGCATGAAGTTGGTCTGCCCATCTCATTCGGTTTGTCGATAAATAAACTCGTCTCAAAAGTAGGGACAGGTGAAGCTAAACCTGATGGCAAAATCCAAATTCCTCAAGGTAATGAAAAATCATTCCTTGCTCCTTTGCCCGTTCGGAAAATGCCAGGAATCGGCAATGTTCAAAATCGAAAATTAAGTATGATGGGCGTTCGGACGATTCAAACCTTAAGTGAAATTCCTCCCAAATTATTACAACGTGAGTTTGGGAAGACAGGCATTTCTTTTTGGAAAAAAGCGAACGGAATTGATAATAGTCCTGTGGTTCCTTATCGTGAAAAAAAATCTATTTCCACCGAGCGGACTTTTCAAATGGATACCATCGATGTGACTCGATTGAAAAGTATTATTTCCAAGATGGTTAGCAAATTAGGTTTTGAATTGCGAAACTCGCAACGGTTAACGTCATGCATCACGGTCAAAATTCGATATACAGATTTCAATACTTATACGCTGCAAAAGAAAATTCCCTATACCTCCAATGATAAAACATTAAGGAATTTTGCTTATCAACTTTTTGAAAGGTTATATCAGCGGAGGCAACTCGTGCGACTCGTCGGAGTGAAAATGAGTTACCTAGTAAATGGAAATTATCAAATCAATTTGTTCGATGATACGCTGAAGGAAATTCGGCTGATGGAACAAATGGATAAGATCAAAAAGCGATTCGGTACAAAAGTACTACGTGGTGGTCTGCTTTAGCAGACCGTAAAAATTCTATATTCTTTTACAAAAAAAAAACTTTTCAGGTCTGCTAAAGCAAACCATCACGTGATGCTCAATTGCCATACATATTTTAGTTTGCGGTACGGAACCCTGTCGCCGCAACAACTCATCGAAGCTGCAAAAGCTAATGATATCAAGACATTAGTACTGACTGATGTCAATAATACCTCGTGTAGTTACGAGTTTGTAAAAAGATGTATAGAGGAAGGAATTAAACCAATTTTAGGTATTGAGTTCCATCGTGATGACCGATTGCTTTATGTTGGAATTGCAAAAAACAATGAAGGATTCCGAGCTTTAAATTTGTTTTTGACGAATCATTCATTGGATGGAATTTCATTGCCTGATGTACCGCCAAAGATGGAAAATGTCTATTTTATTTATACCCATTTTCCTAAACAGATTCAAGAGTTTCGAGACAATGAATATTTTGGAGTTCGACCGAATCAGGTGAATCAATTATTTCGTTCGGACTTAAAAAAGCATTTGGATAAACTAGTAATTTTTTCGCCAGTCACTTTTTTAAATCAAAAAGGATTTAATGTGCATAGATTGTTACGAGCCATTGATCGAAATGTACTCTTAAGCAAACTGTTGCCCGAATATTGCGCGAAACGAGAAGAAGTTTTTTACAAAAAGGATGAACTTGAAACGATCTTTCAACAATATCCACACGTCATTAAAAACACGCAAAAAATCCTAGATGCATGCTCTATCGAATTTGAAAGTGGATTACATAACAATAAACGCACGTTTACAGGAAGTAAGGAAAGTGATTTTAAATTATTAACAAAATTAGCGTTGAACGGCTGCAAAAAACGTTACGGTAATCGCCACCCAAAAGCAGAAGAACGAGTGCGTCGAGAACTCAAAGTGATCGAGCGGTTAGATTTTTGTAAGTACTTTTTGATTACTTGGGATATCGTTCGCTATGCGCATACTTCTGGTTATCATCATGTAGGGCGGGGGAGTGGTGCGAATTCGATTGTCGCTTTTTGCTTGTGGATTACAGATGTCGATCCGTTGGAATTGGATTTATATTTTGAGCGATTTATCAATCCTTATCGAACGTCTCCACCTGATTTTGATATTGATTTTTCATGGGATGAACGAGATGATGTGACGGATTATATTTTTAAAAGGTATGGTCGAGAGCATGTCGCATTGCTCGCGACGTACAGCACTTTTAAAGGGAAAAGTATTGTTCGAGAATTAGGAAAAGTATTTGGTTTGCCAAAAGAGGAAATTGATAATCTCATAAAAAGACCGGAAGATCTTGAGAAGCATCACAAGTACGCACACCTTATTTTTAAGTATGGAGAAAAAATAAAAGGCTTTCCCAATCATCTTTCGATTCATTCCGGCGGAGTGATTATTACGGAAAAACCGATTCATTATTTTACTGCGTTGCAGATGATGCCGAAGGGGTTTCCGATTACTCATTTTGATATGTACCATGCGGAAGATTTTGGTTTTCATAAATTTGATGTGCTGAGTCAACGAGGATTGGGGCACATCAAAGATGCGGTAGATTTGGTTAAGAGGAATCAAGGACGAGCAGTCGATATTCACGAAGTGGATAAAATTATGAACGATGAAAAAGTGAAAACTCAATTGCGTTCGGGACATTGCATCGGTTGTTTTTATATTGAAAGTCCTGCGATGCGAGGACTGCTCACCAAGCTGCATTGCGATAATTATAAACACCTTGTGGCGGCTTCTTCTATCATTCGTCCAGGCGTGGCACAAAGTGGAATGATGCGAGAATACATCAAACGGTTTCATGCGCCTCACTCCTTCGAGTACTTGCATCCTGTTTTTGAAAAAAACCTTTCGGAGACTTTTGGCGTGATGGTTTACCAAGAAGATACCATGAAAATTGTGCATCATTTTGCAGGATTGGATATGGACGAAAGTGATGTCTTGCGGCGCATCATGACAGGCAAGAAATACCAAGGCGATACCTTCGAAAAGTTGCGAAAAAAGTATCTGGTCAATTGCAAAGCAAGAGGTTACTCCGATGAATTGACACACGAAGTTTGGCGACAAATTGAAAGCTTTTCAGGATACTCATTTTGCAAAGCGCATTCGGCGAGTTTTGCGGTGGAGAGTTTTCAAAGCCTGTATTTGAAAGCCTATTTCCCCTTAGAATTTATGGTAGCGGTGATTAATAATTTTGGAGGATTTTACTCGACGGAATATTATTTTCATGAAGCTAAGATGTGTGGAGCGACTTTGCATGCACCTTGTGTAAATAATAGTTTTTATTTGACAACTATCTGTAAGACAGCTATTTATGCAGGTTTTGTTCATTTAAAAAGTTTTGAAAATAAAGTCGCTCGACGAATTGTTTATGAAAGAAATGTGGATGGTGAATTTAAGAACTTAGAAGATTTTATTAATCGAGTCAACATCACCGCAGACCAATTAGAGTTGCTTATTCGTATCGGCGCATTTCGATTTACAGGGATGAATAAGTATGAATTGATGTGGGAAAAAAATGCGGTTTTTAATCCAAAAAATAAATTCGAAACGACTGGTTTTTTATTTACAGATACTTCCGAACATTATGTTTTGCCGAAGTTGGTGGAAGGAGAATTTGACCAAGCATTTGATGAAATTGAACTGCTTGGATTTCCGTTGTGTTCGCCATTTGATTTGCTGAAAGATGCGATTCCAGCAGGTACTTTCTTTTCAAAAGATCTGTCTAATTTTGCCAATAAAAAAATCAGAATCATGGGGTATTATGTTTGCAAAAAACCGGTGCGAACTTCGAATGGAAAGTTGATGAGTTTTGGAACTTGGGTGGATTCGGAAGGACAATATTTTGATACGGTACATTTTCCGCCGTCGTTGCAGCGATCGCCATTTCGAGGAAAAGGGATTTATTTGATTTACGGGAAAGTAGTGTTAGATTTTGACTTTCCGAGTGTGGAGGTGGAGCGAATGGAAAGGTTGGCTTGGCGGGGGGATGAGCGGTTTGGGTAGGAATTTCGAATAAAAATAAAGATAAAATATGAAGAAGACTAATTTTGAAAATGCGTAATTATGGTCATTAAGTACAATACTCTTTTATTTTTTTTCCAATTGATTCTATTATTTTCGAGTGAATGGGTCTTACTTTTTCTTTGTCCAAAGTTCCTCCCAAAATAATCATTTCCTTTTTTAAAAACCGATTCCCAAGTCTATCATCCGTCATTACATTTCGCATACTTTCAGCAATTCGAATTTCCTTTAAAAATTCATTTGGATGACCTGCTGTACAAATGACCAATCCATATTTCACCGTTTTCATTTTTTCAATTATCCTTGATTCTCCATAACCATAGGCATAACCAACTGAATAAACTCTATCAAACCAACCTTTCAATTTTGCAGGACAATCACTCCACCAAACAGGATAAATGAAAATTAAACAATCTGCTTTTTCAATTTTTTGATGTTCTGCTTTTACATCATTTGGGATTGGCAATTCTAAATTTGCAAAACCTTCTCTTTCATATTCTTCTTCAGTCATATCTGTTTGAAAATTCATCGCATACAAATCGGAAACTTCATATTCTAAGTTTTCTTTTTTTAGATTAGATTTTAGTTGATCTAGAATTTCGTGGGTATATGATTTTTTACTTGGATGACAATATATGATTTGAACTTTCATCTGATTGTATTTTGTTTCTTTTTTCTACTTGTCCATAAGGTCGGTTTGTGAAAAAAAATCGTCAGGAATTTTGATGACATTGAAAGATGTGAGCCATGATTTATTAATTATTTCCTCTCTTTTATCCAATTCAAATAATCCAAATTCATCTCATTTATATTAGTCTTTACCTTATATTTTTCTTTGAGGAAACTAGTAATTAATAAAGCTCCTCTATCACTCTCTACATACCACTTTGTCAAATTTTTAATGACGTCGTTGCCATATTTACTTTTTAGATAGGAGACCGTCAAAATCATTTGATTAAAGGTTTTGTCTTTCGAAGTAAATTGATTCGAGAGATTTAAGATGATATATTTCCATTTATCGGTGTAGTAATTATCCTTCCTTGGAACCAATAAATTATGGCTTCCGATAACATCAAATTTATGTTCCAATACATATCCTTTTGGTCCGTTGAAAATTACTTTTAAGTGAGATAGTTTTTTTTCGTCCATTTTAAAATCATGAGGTAGTTGCAGATTTGCCGCATCAATCACAGAAAAATTAAGTAACCATTCCGGTTTAACGGTTGGGTCGGAAGATTCATTCACATCAAAATATTCATAAAATAAATTGAGCCAAAGAAAAGATATGTATTGAATATTAAGGTCAATGGGTTGATTAATGGAGTAGTAATCTTTCATCGCAAGCTGGATAGCCTGATATTCTTTTAAATTTTCTAGACGAACAGTTTCGCCTTTGTTTTTGTCAGTTGGTTGATTGGTAGTCGAAGTGATCTTGGTGTCTTTACTGCGGTTAAGTTTTTGAAATCCTGATAAATAAGTAACCACATTTCCAAGAGAATCTAATATGACGAAGGTGGTTCCATTTGGTCTATCATTTAGTCTATTTTTAAAAGCTTCGAGAATAGCTAGAGTGTCGACTCTAGTCAGATTTTCGAGAGGAAAGGAAAGATACGCTTCGGGATTATCTTTATTTTCAGTTGTTGGATTATGTTTTAGGTGAGCAATGGAATCGAGAATAATAAGATTGATCTCCTTAGGTTTTTTACTGGTGTAAATTTTGAATAAATCGTTAGCTTTTAGGATAGGTGCTTTGATACTATTTACTTTGGAGGAGGAATTTGTATTCAGTTTATAATTGGCTACGGTTGAGTTTTGGCTATTAGAACAGCTGCTGTAGGTAAAGAATAAAATGATGAAAATAAATTTATAGTACATTGTTTTTTTTATTTGTGTTGCGGAACAAATTTTTGATAAAGATTGAATGTATAGATTAAGCTTAATATCGAAATGGTTTTTTTAGAGAAAGTGTTGTTGGAATTTGATTTTCCAAATGAGGAATTGAATAGGATAGAGTGGTGGACTTGTAGAAGTTTCAAATAAAATAAAAAGATAAATTATGTATTCCAATAACCTCAATTTTATTCCCAGTACATATTCTTTTGATCCGTTGAGATTTCCTTTTTTCTGAGAAAAAAATCAAAGCTATAATTGTCCAAATTAAATGTTGAAAACCCCGAAGTACAGCGACTACCGAAATATAAGTTTATAATAAAAGGAAGGATTCAAAAGTGATTTTTTATAATCACGATTATCCAGAATAGAAGTTAATAAGTTTCGTAAAGATTTACTCTGACTACCTTTAGTAATGATAAAATTAAACACTCTTGGATACTTCATTAGCTTTCGTAAATAATAACTAAACCTAAACTCATTCCACATTTTAGCATAAATCTCTTTATCATATCGCAGATTAAATTTTGCATCAAACCGGTTCAGCTCAAATGCTTTGACTAAATGATCTGCGGCTATTCTGCCACTTCGCATGGCATTACCAATCCCTTCTCCAGAAAAAGGATCGATCAGACTTGCGGCATCACCTAAGAGTAAAAAACGATTTCCCGAACAAGCTCTTTTTATGGAACCCATGGGTAATCCAAATCCTTTGACAGACTCTAAAGGCTTGGCATTTTTAAATCGATGTTTTATATTAGGATGGTTCTCAATGATATCTGCAAATTTTTCTTTAAGGTTTATTTTCTTTTTACTCACTTCACTAGAAAGTATGCCGATCCCAATATTTGCCTGATTATTAGGGAGAGGGAAAACCCAAAAATAGCCAGGGAGAATGTCTTTATAAAAATGTAATTCAATATGGTTTTTGTCGTGAAAACCAGTTACATTCTCATAGTACTGTCGCAAGCCTGCACTATGATGTTCTCTATCAATTTTATTATTGATCAATCGTTTTCTTACAATTGAATTTGCTCCATCTGCACCTATGATTACTTTTCCTTTTATAGTTGTTTTGTCTGTCTCTAAAAAAACGGTTTCATTTGCTATTTCTATTTTTTGAACTTTATGTTCTAACAAAATATCTATATCTGGCAAGTTGCTTATTTGATTGAAAAAGAAATTATCAAAAGCGACTCGTTTTACAATATAAGCAGGGGAATCAGTATGCTTAGATTTAGTAAAACTAATATCAAGGGAGCTATAATTTGGAGCAAAAAAGCGAATACCATCGGATGCTTTTTTTATAGGAAATTGTTTGAAATTTTCTCCAAGTTCTGAATCCATTCGATAAAATTGATTAACAACATCTGGACTAATCGCATCACCGCATATTTTATCACGAGGAAAAACATCTTTATCAATGATAGCAATTTTTAGTCCTTTTCCAGATAGTTGATAAGCACATGAACAACCAGCAGGCCCAGCACCAACAATAATAATATCGTAGATTTCACTCATTCTTTATTGATTTTTTTTTTCAAAAAACAAATTACGTATTTCTTTAATTGGATTTTAACTTTCTCTTTCAATTATTTTGAGAAGTGATTATTAGTTTATTCATACTAGTTAAACTCCATTGTTCTACTTTTTTTATAAAAATCATGTCGATTAGACCTGGCAAAATAAAAATAAGACGTTTAAAAATGGAGCATTATGCAAGTTATTTAATTTACGGAAAGGTAGTGTTATATTTTGATTTCCTGAGTGTGGAAATGGAAAGGATGGAGTGTGATAGGGATGGTGTGGAAATGTGGAATAACATTGTTTTTTTTTAGCAAGAAAACAATGTTATTCCACATATGGCTATAATTCTATTATCAATGAAACTCAAAATAATTTTAAATCGAGAAATATTATTCAATATTATACCTAGGGGCTAAGTTAAAATGTATCCCGAGGCTTATTACAAAAGGCGTATAATCTATAAATGAATTTGTACTAATTGAAAGAATGCCTTGAAGTTGAAACTTAATCTTATCCCATCCAGCTCTAAAGGTAGCAGATGGTTCCACAAAAGTATAAGTGAAATTTTCTAAATCTCTTAAGTCTTGTTCAAAAAATCTAGTATCCTTGTAATTGGAAAGATCAGCATCGTAAAACTTTAACCTAACATAACGGAGGGAAAAAGCAAAACCGAAATTATCATCAGTGTACCCTAAACTAGGCTGAATAAAGAAACGTGAAGTTTTAGCGAAATAGTTGTCAATTGAATTTCCTGATGGGTCATCTTTTCGATCAAACGAAATATTTCCAAGACCTCCACCTCCATAAATTTCAAATACACCTCGATCCTGTATTGGTTTGAAATAACCTATACCACCTTCAAGGAGGTTTTTAGTATTGGTATCTTTCGCACCTGTTATCGTTGTACCATTAGATGTGTAAGATGTAGTATATTGAAAATTTTTTCTTTGCCCATTAGCCATTATTCCAATATTGTTTGTAACAGCATAAGCTACTTGATAATTGTTAAGAGACAAGTTAGCCCGTAGTTCATTTTTTTCTTTTAAATTGAATTACAAAATTGTTGTATTTTATTAAAAAAAAGGATGACAATTATCATAAAAAACAAGTTAAGTTGACGTACTTTTGCAGAAAATTAGAAACCAATGAATTCGCCATTCGAATTATCAAAAGAAGAAATGAAAACCTATGGTTATAAAATCATAGATTTAATAGTTGAACATTATGAAACCATTGATTCTCAAAAACCTGTTACTTCTGCATCTAGAGCTCAAATGGATCATCTTTTTTTACAAGAAGCGCCAAATGAATCGATGCCAGCAGGGAAGGTTTTAGATTTTGTGATGGAAAATGTAATTCCACATAGTAATTTAACAACGCACCCAAAATCTTTTTCTTTTGTTCCTGGACCAAGTAATTTTATTAGTACGTTGGCTGATACTTTGGCAACTGGTTTTAATATTTTTTCCGGTGGATGGATTGTTTCACCAGCTGCAGCAGAATTAGAAATTGTGACAATGAATTGGTTATTAAAAATGTTCAATTTTCCAGTTCAAAAAGGTGGAGGAATTTTTACAAGTGGTGGATCAATGGCTAATTTAACTGCTTTAGTTACAGCAAGAAGAATAAAATGTGGTGATGATTTTTCAAAAGCAATTATTTATTTATCAGATCAAGCACATTCATCAAACATAAAAGCGATTCGTGTTCTTGGTTTTAAGAAAGAACAAATAAGAATTATTCCGACAGATTTAGAGTTCAAAATTGGATTTAACAAATTGAAGAATGCCATTGCAAAAGATAGATTAGAAGGAAATCAACCATTTTGTATCATTGCAACAGCAGGAACAACGAATACAGGAACTGTCGACCCTTTAGATGATATTGCAGACATTTGTGAAAAAGAAAATCTTTGGATGCATGTTGATGGTGCTTATGGTGGCGCAGCAATTTTATCTAAAAAAGGAAGTAAAATTTTACGTGGAATTGAACGCGCAGATTCTTTAACTGTAGATCCGCATAAATGGTTTTATCAGCCTTATGAAATTGGGTGTTTATTAGTGAAGGATTCTTCTTGGTTGAGTAATACTTTTTCTGAAAAGCCTGAATATTTACGCGATATTGAAGGAAACGAATCTGAAATTAATTTTTATGATTATGGAATTCAATTAACAAGACGTTTTAGAGCTTTAAAGTTTTACATGTCTATAAAAACGTACGGTTTAGATGCGTTTAAAAAGGCCGTAACCTATAATATTGATTTGGCAGAAGAAACTGAAGAGATGTTGCGTAAAAGTAAAAATTGGGAAGTAATTTCTCCTGCTACTTTAGCAGTAATTAATTACAGGTACAATCCGATTGGAATGCATTTATCAGAACCAGAATTAGATAAGTTGAATCAAGAAATATCTGCAAGAGTTACAAAGTCTAAAGAAGCTTTATTAGTTACAACAATTTTGCAAAATCAAGTTGTTTTAAGAATGTGTTTGATAAACCCTAGTACAACTTTTGACCACATTAAAGAAACTTTCTCCCAATGTCACGAATTTGCTAAAGAGATTCTTGCTGAGTGGAAGGTTGCTTAAGCTTTTGTTTTAAAAAGGAGATCAACTAAGGATTTCTGTTAGATTGTTATTCCTTGCATATTCATCTGCCATTTCTATAATTGATTTTGTTTTCAGTTTTTCGATTAGTTTATTTTTAAAGGGCATGTATAGATGATGTACCACACATGGTTTTTGATCATCACATTCTAGTTGCCCTAAAAAACATTCTTCAAATTTATGAATATCATCAACACAATCAATGATATCAAACAGTGACTTCTGCTTGTTTTGTTCAGTTAAATAAAAACCTCCATGAGGTCCTTTTATAGAGGACACTATTTTTTTTCTGGTAAGTTCTTGTAATGTTTTTGCTAAAAAGGGAGCAGGAATTTCTAGCTCAAAAGCCACTTTTTTAGAACCTATTTTTTCTTTCTTTGATGCTGCTTTAGCAATACTGTCTCTTATACACATCTGACGCTGCC
>OJFR01000665.1_pt1 | contig 10978 bp, 5 predicted proteins | sample 1594121 | NCBI WGS metagenome assembly OJFR01 (sample SAMN05416812, study PRJEB24817) | seawater metagenome | isolation source: Sea water | place: Canada:Atlantic | collected 2013-07 | reverse complement strand
GAGATCAGCCTCGGTCTCGTGGGCTCGGAGATGTGTATAAGAGACAGATTATAATTAATAATACTAAGTATGAAATTCATCTTTTTATTGCTTTTATGTTTAACCTTTTCTGGTTTTTCATTTGGTCAAGAAATAAAATTGCCAGAACTACAAAGGGCACAAATTTTTCAATATTTACGGAATTCAATTTCTATTCATCTTTTTTATAATGAGAATTCACAATTGGCTTTTAAAGTTGGAAATGAGATTTCTACAGAAGTGGACTCTTTAAAAAGTATGCTTTTAAAACCATTAGCGTCTTTTTCAAATTCAACATTGGATAATGGTTTTGTCAAAGTAGAATTATTAGCTGATGAAACAATAAAAATGTTTGACGTAGAAATCCTTTTTCAAGAATTAAGAAGACTGGATTTGCGTAAAGTATTATTTGCAGCAAGGTTGAAAAATAAACTTAAAGTCAATCCTACAACGAGAATGGGGTTTATGCATTTTATTCCACAATTCAATAAAAAAGAGATAGAAGCATTTTATGAAAAAAGGAATTTGCCTATGAAAAAGCTCGAAAGAATTTCTACGACTATAATTAAAAAAAGAAAAGAGGAGGCTGAGAAGTTGAGAACAACTCCTTTGCAACCCGGCGCTCCTTTTCCAGAACCTAGAATAGAATCGATGACTCCAACAGAAATAAGTCTAAAAAGAAACTATCCAAAAGCAAAGATTTTCAATATGGAGATTGGGACGAAAAAGAAAATTATTGTCAATGGGAAAAAGATAAAAATAAATGACCTAAATGATTTTGTGTTGAAAGATTTTTTAGAAGGTAAATGTTTTTTTTTTTTAAACTAAAAGGAAATCTACTTATAGAAAATATTTAATCGGAATGTCTTCGATTGTGGTGATAAATGAAAAAGCTCGAAATACTTTCTCACTAAGAAAATATAAAAAGAACTTTGATAATTTAGATTGGAGGCAGAAGAAAGTTGTTAATAATGAAATACCTCTTTTGCTCTTAAGTGAAATTATTGATTAACCCTTTTTTAAATAAAAAAACTTCCAACCTAATCAGGTTGGAAGTTTTTATTTTTTTCTAAAAAAAGTATTTATCTCAGCAAAGTAACTGACCCCATCGTCTTGTATCCTCCACTATTTTTCGCTTCACCTTGCCAAACAGTTCCATCGTCAAAGACACCATAAGCTTTCCATACATAGACATCTTGTGGTAGTAATTTTCCTTTAACTTTTCCATCCCAAGACTCAACTGGTTGACCATCTGCTAGTTCTTGCGTCTCCCAAATTAGCTGTCCGTAAGGAGAGAAAATTTGCAAATGATATTCTTTTAAACCAACTCCTGCAGGTTTGAAAACTCTCACATTACCGATTCCTTGTTCAGGTGAAAAAGCATTTGGAACAAATAATCCTTTGATCATTTTTGGAATAAAGTTAATCAAGGTATCATCTGTACATCCAAATTCAGTACTGGCTTCCAAATATATTTGTTTGTTGCCATTATTGAAAAAACGATGTGAAGGATTGACTGCTTGAGAAGTTCCACCATCTGAAAATTCCCAATAATAATTATCAGCATTTTCTGAAAGGTTCGCCATCTGAAATTCTCCATCAATGACACCTGGATTTGATTCGTCGATTTCGAAATTTGCAAAAGGTTTGATGTGAACATTAATTAACTCATTTAAAACTATTGTATCAAAACATGCATCATCAATTGAAACTACTAACTGAACATCATACAATCCATTTTCTTGGTATAACTCAATTGGATTTTCTTCTTCCGAAATATTTCCATTTCCAAAGTCCCAGTAGAAATTATTACTTGCCGTTGAAGTGTTTTTAAAAGTAACTTCCATTGGCTCACATCCCTCTTTGTCTTCTACTTCAAAATTAGCTTCCGGTTCAGGATAGATTGTCAAATCTTGCAACATTGTATCTGCACAAGAGAATTGATTCGTAGCAATTAATTCTACGGAATACTCTCCAGCCTCTGTATATACGTTTGATGGATTTGTATTTGGAGTGGTCAATCCATTTCCAAAATTCCAAGTGTAGCCCGTTGCGCCTGATGATTGGTTTTCAAAATTAATTTGAGCAGGCAAACCACAAAGGGAAGTTCGTTCAAATTCAAAAGCTGCTTCCGCTGAAGGGTGAACAATGATATTGGAAAGGGTAGTGTCATTATAACATCCATTGATATCTGTTGCAATTAACGTTACCTCATAAGTTCCAATTTCATTATAAACATGTTTTGGACTTTCTTCAATTGAAGTATTACCATCTCCAAAATTCCATTCATAAAAAATAGTTCCTTGTGAGCTATTGTACAATTCAATTTCGAAAGGTACACAACCACTATATGCTGCAGGTTCAAAACTTGCATCTGGCAAGTCCATTACCGTTACCACACTTGTATAAGTCGCTGGACATTGATTGTAAATTGAGATTCCTTGTAAGGTAACAGTATATTGACCTGGCTCCGTAAACACATGTTCTGGTTCATTGAGTTGAGAGGTTTGACCGTCTCCGAAGTCCCAATAATTTCCAGAAGTGTTGATTGAATTATTAGCAAATTGAATTGGCTGATTTAAACATACAAAAGTTGGATGAGTAAATTCTACTTCTGGTGCAGGGTAAACAATGATATTAATTGAAGTCGTATCGTACCCGCAATCACTTCCTGCAAACTGAATAATTGTATATTCTCCAGGCTCAGTAAAAGTGTGAGTTGGTTGTACTTGGGAAGAAGAATTACCATCTCCAAAAGTCCAATCGATAGTAGCTCCAGGTGTTGCATAGTTGTAGAAGTCAACAGTAAGTGGTTGACAACCAGCGTATTGTGACGCTCCTGCTAAAGCTTGGACATCAGGTGGCGTAACTATGATTTCTGTAGTAGCGGTATCAGATCCACAAAGATTGGAAGAGACCAAAGTGACGGTATAGACCTCAATAGTGGAATCAGCAATATAAGTTTGAGTTTCTGGAAGTACTCCTGTTGAAGTATTTCCATTTCCATAATCCCAGTAAAAATCAGTTGCAGCTCCGACAGAGATATTGGCAAATTCCATAATTACTGGTGAGCAATCTGTCTGAGGAGATAAACCAATATTGGCAACTGGTTGAGGATGAACAGTTACGACATCTTGGAAAGTACTACTTCCACATTGATTGGTAGTAGTCAAGGTGATGACGTAAGCGGTGTCGTTAATTCCATTTTCAAAATAGATAACCCCAGGATTTTCTTCGTTGCTAATATTTTGATTATCACCAAAAGCCCAACTGTAACTCAAGTCATCTCCTACACTTAAATTCGTCAAGGTTAATTCCAAACCAACACAAGCTTCAGAAGTATCTGGTTGGAAATAAGCAACTGGAACATCAGTTACAACAATCGTATCTGAAATTTCTCCAACACAACCATGGTCGTTTTCAACTTCTAAGGTTACTATATATGTTCCTACTACATCGTAAGCATAACTTGGAGAAAATTCAGTTGATGTGTTTCCATCTCCAAAATCCCAGTTAGCTGAATAATTAGAAGGAGATAAGTTTTCAAAATTGACCACTTCATTTCTACAAACTAAATGTGGCATATTAAAAGTTGGATCTTCCATTGGGAAAACTGTCATTAGTTTTGCATCAGAAAAAGTACAACCAGACAATTCATCCGTATAAGTATAAGTCAAAACATGATCTCCAACTTGAGCCAACATCGGATCAAAAATTCCATTTTCTCCATCAATGATTCCTATTCCAGTCCAAATTCCACCTGCTGGTGAATTTCCTGTTATGGCAAAATAATCGTATGTGATACATGTCGTTTGATCTGGACCAGCATTTACATAACTTAAGTCTATGACTAGAATAGTTTTAGTGTCTTCGATAAAACAACTTCCTGTTCCGAAAGAATATGTCAACGTATGCAAACCTTCTCCAGCAACAACTGGATCAAAAGTTCCAGCAATGGCATCAGTAATTCCAGTTCCACTCCAAGTACCATTGGCAGGTTGGAAATTATTTAATTGATGAGTTCCTTGATCCATACAAAGTGTATCATTTGGTCCAGCATCAATTGTTTCTGGATCAAGTATCGTAACAATTATTGTATCTGAATTAGTACAGTCCGTATTTGGATTAGTATAAGTGTAAATGATATCGTAAGAACCAACTCCACTAGAATTGATCGGATTGAAAACTCCGTTTGCTCCATCTACAATTCCATCTCCTGACCAATTTCCTCCAGCTGGAGTTGCAGGGCCTAATACTATATTAGAAGGTTGATTACAAAAAGTAAAGTCATCTCCAGCGTCCACAACAGGAAGAGGCATGATGGTAACTATTACATCATCAGAATTTATACAACCATCACTATTAGTAAATGAATAAGTTAAGGTGTAATCACCTGGAATATTTGAAGTGTAAAAAGTTCCATATTGAGCATCAATTATTCCTGTTCCAGTCCATGTTCCTCCTGCAGGAAAACCTACCAAATCTATATTTGATTCTCCAAAACAAATTTCTTGATCTTGCCCTGCATCCACATAAGGTAATTCGTGAATGATAATCACAATGTCATCCCACACTTGACAATTCTCAGAACCAATAGTATAAGTTAAAGTATGCGTGCCATCTCCCGCCAAAGTTGGATCAAAAGTATTTCCAACTAAACCTGCACTTCCATTAGCAATCCAAGTTCCTCCTCCAGGTGATGAAGTATTAGCTAAATCAATTATTCCATAGTCCATACAAATTTCCATATCTGGTCCAGCATCAATTGTTTGAGATGAGATAACTGAGACAGAAGAAATTATATCATTCGAACAACCATTTCCATCTGTAAATGAATATGTTAAGTCGTATGTTCCAGCTCCACCTGCTATCTGAGGATCAAATTGATTATAGCTAACTCCTGTTCCACTCCAAGTTCCACCTGAAGGTGTAGAGTAGGGAAGAGGTACTAAACCTGACGTATTACAGTAGGTTGTATCATTGGTAGTTAAAGTTGGAAGTGGATTTACTGAAACCACAAGGTTATCAGAATTTACACAACCATTACTATCTTGGTAAGAATAAGTGAAAGAAAAATTACCCGATCCAGAAGCAGTTGCATCAAAAATATTGACTGCCAACACACCTCCATTATTACTGGTCCAAGTTCCACCGTTAGGTGTGGCAGAAAGGACAATGGATTGGTCACTTAAACAAACTTCAATATCATCCATTGTAGTTACTGTTGGTAATCCATTGATTGTAATTTCCACTTCATCGCTCACTTGACAATTTCCACTACCAAAAGAGTAAGTCAAAGTATGTGTTCCAATTCCAGCAGTAAATGGATTAAAAGAATTTCCATTTAATCCTGCACTTCCATTTGAGTTCCAATTTCCACCTTGAGGAGAAGCCATTTGACTTAAATCAATTACTCCTGCATTAATACAAATTTCAAAATCACTACCTGCATTTACATTATCAGGAGAAATTACACTTGCTGTAATTGTAGTGTTATTTTCACAACCATTTCCGTCGGTGTAATTATAAGTCAAAGTATAACTTCCAACTCCTCCTGCAATATCTGGATCAAATTGATCTCCTGAAACGCCAACTCCTGACCAAGTTCCTCCCGATGGATTAGCTTTTGGTAAATTGACTAAACCAGGTGTAAAACAATAAGAAGTGTCATTGACAACAATTGTAGGTAAAGGCAAAACTTCAATATCTAAACTTGCTGAATTAGAACACAACGTATTCATGTCAGTATAAAAATAAGTTAGAGTATGAACGCCAACTCCAGCAACATCTGGAGCAAAGTCATTTCCTGAAACTCCTGACCCAGTCCAAGATCCTCCTGTTGGACTAACGCCACTCAAATCAACTACCGTTTCATTTACACAAACTTCATTCAAGTTTGGAAGAATAATATTAGGTAAGTCTAAAACCTCAATAACTTTAGTGTCTGAAGTTTCACAAACACCTACACCGAAAGTGTAAGTTACTACGTGAATCCCCACACCTGCAAGGGCTGGATCGAAAATATTACTTCCTGGTGTAATTCCATTTCCACTCCAAGTTCCTCCAACAGGAGTTCCAGTTTGAATCGAAAATGAATTATCACTTATACAATATTCTTCATCAATTCCAGCATCTGCTTCATCATTTGGAACGATTGAAATTATTTTGGTATCGCTATTCGCACACCCTGTATATGGATCTACATAGTTATATGTCAATGTATAATTTCCTAACCCTGGAGTATTTCCAGCATTAAAAACACCCATTGGAGTAACTCCTGTTCCTGTCCAAGTTCCACCTAAAGGTGAAAAACCTGTTAATGAAATATCAAATGGATTTTCACAAATAGATTGGTCTAAACCTGCATCAACATCTGGTCGGTCATTAATAATTACAATTTTTGTACTTGTATTTGTACAGTTATTTCCATCAGTAAAACTATAGATTAAGTTATAAACTCCAGGACCAGATCCGGCTGGGTCAACATAAGTATTTCCAATTATTACAGCACCATTATTTGTTGACCAAGTTCCACCTGCCGGTGATGCTCCTGTCAATTCAAGTAATGTTTCATAAATACAAGCTTCTTGATCTGGGCCTGCATCTGTTGGTGTCAAATCCAAAACAGTCACTACCATGGTTGCGGTCAAACTACAATTTCCATCCAAGTAAGAATAAGTTAAAGTGTTATCTCCAACATTATTATTTCCTGGGTTGAAATACCCATTTGGTGAAACTCCAGTTCCTGACCAAGATCCTCCAGCAGGAGTAGCAGTAACATAAAAGGAAGCATCATTTTTACAAACAGTTTGGTCAGGCATAATTGAAACATTGCCTGGCTCTTGAACATTAAAGGTTTGGGTAGATGTACTTTGCCCACATTGATTGGTGGCAGTTACACTTACCGTATAAGTACCGGTAGAATTATAAATAATGCCAGTAGGATAAGCGCCAGAATAAGAGGAAGGAATACCTCCAGGGAAACTCCATTGAATAGATGAAAATGTTCCATTGTTCGCATTAAAGTTTACATCAGATGCATCAAAATCTAAAGTTGCCGTTTCACAATAATCATTCAGTGGATTTAAAATAACTTCAGGAGCTGCTACAATTACTAGTGTGGTATCCCAAATGGAAGCATCACATAAATTACTCGTCAATAAACTCACATTATAGTTTCCAGGTTCTGTAAAATTAACGATAATATCTTCTGTCGTAAATGTAGAAGTATCTACAAAATTCCAACCTCCTGCAGGACTAATATTCCAAAGATAATTCAAACTATCTCCCTCCGATTCGTTTTGAAAAGTGGCCATTGTTGAAACACATTCATCTGCTCCAGGCGAAGCTGCCGTAACTAAATCTACAATAGCAGATGAAATTGGATCTCCAAAAACAGTAAAGCTTTGACTAACTACTCCCGACCCACAAGATGGACTATTTAAATTCATAGTAATTGTATAATCTCCTGGAGTATAAAATACAACTATGATTTCGTCTGATCCAAAAAAGTTTCCAGAAATTACCTCCCAATCCACTCCAGGAATACCCGGTGTAATAGACCACGTTGGTGGTAAACTAGTACAAGTCGATGGATTTCCACTCGACACTTCTCCCAAACCACCTGAGTCATTGGTAAAAGTAAATTCATCCCCTTCGCAAGTTACTTTAGGTTCGGTAATTAATATTTCCAACTCAGGAGGTGTACTTACTTCAATAGGTTCGATGGTTGCTTGCGATGATCCACATGGATTCGTTGCTTCGATTTGGATATCGTAGGCATTTTCATAATTACCTGTTGAAGTAGTTAACCCACAAGAAGATTCTAAAAAGGTATAAGAGAAGGCAGCAGGAATATTGTTTTGAGTATAAGTTTGTACTAAGACTCCACTTACATAAACATTATATATTGTTCCATCTGGATTATTGATCGTATTAGTGATTGGGAAATCGACTGTTGCAGGTGCACAAAGTCCTGTAGTATTTCCAGGTGTAGCTAAACCTACAGAAGGATTTCCTCCATTGTAAAAAGTAAAATTTTGAGTAGCAGTACAACCATTGGAAGTTTCTACAGTCAAAAGGATATAGTAATATCCAAATCCAGAATAGTCATGTGAAATAAAATTGGTTCCCGGGAATGTACTGTTATCAAAAACATCAGTAGTCCCATCTCCCCAATCAAAAGTATAACTTATGTTATCTGGGAAAGTTGTAGAAGCATTATAAATATCCAAAGTTACATCTGGTAGACTACTACAAATTCTAATCTGATCTCCATCCAAAACTCCGCTTCCTGGAAGAACACCAATCGTTGGATCTGGAGTAGTTAATACGGTTACATTTTGAACAGAACAAAAATTATTATTTCGAAATAGATTGACTGAGAATGTAGTATTTGAATTGACTTGTGGAAATGAATAAGAAACATTTGGTCCGGTTGCATCTATATTTCCGTCTCCATCAAAGTCCCAAGTGTAATTTCCCGAAGGGCTAATTACATTAAAATCTACTGGCACCAACCCACAAACATTTGTATTGGAAACAGTAAAGTTACATTGGCTAGTAGCATCAAAACTAATGAAGGTGAATGCTAAGATTAGTATGGTATAAATATATTTCATATGAAATTTCGTTAGCTTGGATTTCTTAATACAGAAGGGAGAATTCTGTTTTTTTGTTTAGTATGCTTATAAGTGGTTGATTTTAGTGGGTTATGTTTATTAAAAGAATTTATAACAATTAGCAGGTTTCTTTTTACCTCGTTTTCTTTTCTTTCCATGTTTAGGTTGAAGTAATGTCAAACCTGTCCAACGTAAAGCAACTTCGTAAACTCCTCCAGCTCTAGTTCCCAATCCCGAAGTATTTGCATCGTAACTAAAACCTATAAAATATTGATTCATTTTATTTCTTTCAATGTATGCACCTGCAGCAAAAATCAATGCATTGGTATTTTTAAAACCAAGAATCGGCACCTTGTTTTGATACATCGCTCCAAAGTACATTCCATCAAACATTAGATATGCACCGTAGGTAACCACTTGAAAATTTCGCCTGAAATCTGCCAAGTTTTCTCCTTGAATATCATACTTGAAGTTTGGTGAAATAGAAATGGTTTTTTTTCTTCCAGCATAGTATATTAATGGAATAACTGAACCTGCATGAATGGTTACTCTCGGTGGAACACTCGTATCTAAATTTTGTAAAGATTCTCCTCCTCCGTTTTCATTAAAAAGAGAAACTAAGTGATGTAAGCTGAATCCAATATTCGTTCTAACATTTTTTAGTTTTCTTTTTCCAAATTTTATATCTGTGGTATTTACCCAAATTGCACCGAGGTCAAAATCCGTATGCCGAACATACTCTTGCCCTGGTTGAGCAGTTGTTGAAAAAATATTTCCATGAACTGGATCAAGTTGATCAGAGAAAACCAATTTGCTCCAATCAATAGATTTTTGCACCCATCGTCCTTGCAATCCAATTTTTATCTCATGGTGATTTCGTAATGGAATAGTGTAAGAATAAGAAAGTCCTATTGAGGTATTCTTTAATTCTCCTATTCCTTCTTCATCTTGGAAAAGCTGAATACCAAATCCACTATTGATAAATGGTCTTTTAATTTCAAAACTCATCCCATAAGTTCGAAATCCTCGATCCGCAGACAACCATTGAAGTCTCGAAACGGCTGCAACACTTACTCCATTATCAAGTCCTGTGAATGCAGGATTAAGATAAGTTCGATTTGCATAGAACTGAGAAAAGGATGGATCCTGGGAAAAACAAAGTGTGGAGAGAAAAACACAAAATATTCCTATGTAAATTTTTTTCATGGGCTTATTATTAAGCGTACTAAATTGAATTTAGTAATGGTTATGGTTGTGACTAATTATGTTGTCTGAGAAATAATAGATTAAAAGGAATACCTCAATAATAGGCAGGTTTTGAATGAGGTTCAATTATTAGAAGGTGAGGTATTGTGACACTAAATTCTTTAAAAGGAGGATTTTTCTTAATGTGAAGAAAAAATAGTTATCATATATTAACAAATAAATAAAGCACTGATAGTCAGTATTTAATAAATACTAATATTATATATGTACTAAGGTAAGGTGGATAAAAAATAAGAAATGGAAAACTTTTGTAACGAAGAGAAAAGTTAAGGAAGTCAAAAAAAAAGTAGATGAAAGCAATATTCTTTTGGAATAAATGAATATTTGAGAGTTAGTGAAGTTAATTCTTAAACAGGATTTTTGACAATCCCTTTTTCTACTGCATATAAAACTAACTCCGAAGTGGATTTTAATTCCAACTTATTCATGATGTTTTTTCTATGAGTATATATAGTGTGGGTACTTAGGTTAAGTTGGCTTGCTATTTCTTTAGCAATTTTTCCATCAACGACTAATCGAACGATTTCAATTTCACGAGCTGAAAGTGGAATAGGAGAGCAGTCTTCAGGTTTTGCAAATGATTTTTCTAAGATGAAATTTAGAATTTTATTGCAAAAAAACTTCTCCTGTTTAGCAGTTGCTTTGATCGCATTGATAATCTCTTCTTCGTCGCAACTTTTTGTCAAAAAACTACTTACTCCGTTTTGGACAACATTGTAAATGTTTTCTTTTTCATTGTCTCCGCTAATAACTAAGATTTTGGATTCAGGTGAGGTAGATTTGATTTTTTCAATTGAATTGATGTCAAAATTCTTAGGTTGCTGATAATCTAAAATGACCACATCTGGAGAGTGGTTTTCTAGCACCTTAATTAACTCTTTTTCACAACCCGCTTCTCCAACAATTTCAAATTGCTCAAACCCTTCGATAAGATGTCTTAATCCTACTCGAATTAAATATTGTGCATCAGCAATTGCAATTGTTGTTTTTGACATTTGTCTATTTTTCAATTAAGACACAAAGATCTGTCTCTTATACACATCTCCGAGCCCACGAGACCGAGGCTGATCTCG
>OJFR01000664.1_pt1 | contig 10987 bp, 11 predicted proteins | sample 1594121 | NCBI WGS metagenome assembly OJFR01 (sample SAMN05416812, study PRJEB24817) | seawater metagenome | isolation source: Sea water | place: Canada:Atlantic | collected 2013-07 | reverse complement strand
GATCTACACCTCTCTATTCGTCGGCAGCGTCAGATGTGTATAAGAGACAGTGTCGAAGTTATGCCAAGAAGTGGAAAGCTCTATGCCGTTAACGATGTGCATCAGGCGCTTTTGTTTAGCTTGATGGGCCCGAGCTTCATCTAACGCTTGCACGGTATCGTGGTCAGTAATGGCCAATACGTCTACTTGCATATTGTTCGCGCGATCCACCAGCTCAACAGGAGAAAGTTGACCATCAGAGTAGTATGTATGGCAGTGCAAATCGATTTTCATGAAACCCTAAATAAACCCTTTTAACATGTACCCGAAAGATACATTTACAAAATTGACTGTTGACAGAGAAGCAAAATTGTTTTCTTCTATACGCCTGAAGTGTGTATTATACGCATTTGGTGATGAATAGCAGACAAAACCTGAAAAAAGACCATGTTTGTTATCAAACGATAGATTATCGCACGCCCGACAGTGATTTACGCGTGCAACAAAACGAGATTTTATACCCATGAATACAGTATTACGCGTTTCAACTAACTTAATTTGGTGGTGGCACATCCCTAACTAGCGGGCTGTGAGCGTATGTATTTGTGCGATTGAACAAGAAAAGCCCGTATAATACGGGCTTTTTTTATGCCCGATTGAAAATTACGACCCGATTAATGCCCAACAAAGCCAACGCCTAGAACAGGTTATAAACAAGGTTATAGAGAAAAATCATGAGCTTAGCGCAATTAACAGAACAAGCCGGAAAAGTAGAAACTCTACTTCTCAGTGCTGATTACGTGGCAGATCCACTCCAAGCGTATCAATATTTATGTCAGGGTAAGCCCCACAACTTACTGCTCGAATCAGCTGAGATTGACAGTAAAGACGATTTAAAAAGCTTAATACTGGTCGACGCCGCGATAAAATTGCAGTGCGACGGTCCCGTCGTTACCTGTCAAGCCCTGACCGATAACGGCGCAGCGGCGTTACCCTTGTTTATCGAGTATTGCCCGCAAGGTGTCGAGCACGCTTTTGATGAAGCCGCACGCACGGTAACCTTAACGTTTACCTTCAGCGACAGCGAATTAGACGAAGACAGCCGTTTGAAAGCCCCTGCGGTATTTGATGCTCTGCGCCTACTGATCAACCAAGTTGTGGCTATTCGACCGCATCCTGAAGCGCTGTTCTTAGGCGGCGCATTTGCTTATGACTTACTCGCCACCTTTGAGCAATTGCCTCTAGTGGGCGACAGTGAGAATACCTGCCCTGACTTTGTTTTCTATTTGGCAGAAACGTTATTGTTAATTGACCATCAAGCCAAGAAAACCGAATTAATTGGTAGCGTATTTAGCGGCAAAAATGTTGGTAATAACTATTTCGCCATCAGCCAGCGTTTAGAGCAAATAAAACACAAGCTGGGTAAAGACATGCCCGTGCCAGAGCTTGATTCGCCTAGTGTCGCCCCGGATGAATTGAAAATAAGCAAGTCAGATCAAGAATTTATTCAAGATGTAGAAAACCTCAAACAACACATTTTAGCCGGTGATATATTTCAAGTCGTGCCCTCTCGTACCTTCAGTTTACCTTGCCCTGATCCACATAAAGCCTACAAGGCCCTAAAGGTGCAAAACCCGAGCCCCTATATGTTTTTCATGCAAGATATCGATTTTTGCATGTTTGGTGCCTCGCCTGAATCGGCGCTTAAGTACTTAAAAGATACCAACCAAGTTGAGATTTACCCTATCGCCGGCACGCGCCCGCGGGGTAAACACGCCGATGGCTCAATCAATTTGGATCTGGACAGCCGCATCGAACTGAATTTACGCGAAGATGAAAAAGAAAAGTCGGAACATTTAATGTTGGTCGATTTAGCCCGCAATGATGTGGCGAAAGTATCAAAGCCTGGAACAAGGCACTTAAAAGACTTGCTAAAAGTAGACCGCTACTCTCATGTAATGCACCTTGTTTCCAAAGTAGTTGGCCAATTACGTGACGATTTAGATGCACTGCATGCCTATCAAGCCTGTATGAACATGGGCACGTTAGTGGGTGCGCCTAAAGTCAGTGCTGCTAGCCTGATTCGCGAAGTCGAAAAACAACGCAGAGGCAGCTACGGCGGCGCTGTGGGATACGTTAACGGCCATGGTGACATGGATACTTGTATTGTTATCCGCTCCGCGTTTATCAAAAATAATACTGCCCATATTCAAGCGGGTGCTGGCGTGGTGTTTGATTCAGACCCACAATCTGAAGCAGATGAAACCCGTGGTAAAGCGCAAGCGGTTATTCGCGCAATACTTACCTCTCACGAAGGGCCAAGCGCTGTCTCACCTAACCCGACCCAAACCGCGAAGGAGGCAAAATAATGACTTTACCTAACGTGTCTTCTTCAACCAATACGACTCACGTTTTCTTGGTCGATAATTTTGATTCATTTACCTATAACCTAGTAGATGAACTGCGCACCATGGGCATGGCATTAACGGTTTATCGTAATTCTGTGTCACCCCACGCTATTTTCGAAAAGATGCAAGAGCAAGCCAAACTTAGCCAAGTGATTCTGCTTTTATCACCTGGGCCAGGCGCACCAGCTGACGCAGGTTGTATGCCTACGCTCATCAACCTAGTAAAGGGCGTATTTCCAGTGCTTGGCATTTGTTTGGGCCATCAAGCAATTGTGGAGTCTTACGGCGGTAATATTATTCGCGCCGATGTCGTTATGCACGGTAAATCATCTTTAATCACCCACAAAGGTGATAAAATGTTTGCCAACTTACCGCAGCCTTTGCCGGTTGCTCGCTATCATTCACTGATGGCCAGCAACATGCCAGCTGAATTGACAGTATTAGCACAATTTGAAGCTGTGCCTATGGCAGTTTGCCACGAGCAAGATAGAATGCTGGGCTTTCAGTTTCACCCCGAATCTATTTTAACCGCCTTTGGCAGTCAGTTATTGATGCAAAGCATCGATTATTTAACCCAAGACCAAGCGAACGATTGAGGACAAACATGCTATTTCCATTACTTGAAACGCTTTATCAAGGTAAAGCCCTTAGCCAAAACGAAGCCACGGATGTTTTTAATCAAATCGTAACAGGCCAGGTAGATAACATAGTGTTGTCCTCGCTATTAACTGCGTTGAAGATCAAAGGCGAAACACCAGAAGAAATAGCCGGCGCTGCCCAAGCGATGATCCAAAATGCCAGTGCTATCAAGCGCCCAGAGTATGACTTTGCTGACATAGTGGGTACTGGCGGCGATGGTCACAATACAATTAATATTTCGTCTGCGGCCGCTATCGTGGCAGCCAGCTGCGGCGTTAAAGTCGCTAAACATGGAAATCGAAGCGTTTCGAGCAAATCTGGCTCAGCAGATTTATTTAATGCCTTTGGTATGAAGCTAGATATGTCACCTGCCGTGGCCCGTGAGTGTTTAGACAAATCAAATTTATGCTTCTTATTTGCTCCTGTTTATCATGCGGGAATCAAGCACGCGATGCCTGTTCGTACCACCTTAAAAACCCGTACTATTTTTAATTTACTAGGGCCTCTGGTGAACCCAATGCAACCTAGTCATATGATGATAGGCGTATATGCACCTGAACTTGTTATGCCCTTCGCACGTACTTTGCAGCTACTAGGCTACAAAAAAGCACTTGTGGTTCATGGTAGTGGTCTAGACGAACTGGCGGTTCATGGACCCTCTATGGTAGTCGAGATTAACGGTGACACGCTGAACGAATACACACTGTCGCCCAGTGATTTTGGCCTTGAAGAATATCCTTTAGCCGCCATAGAAGGTGGGGTACCAGATGAAAACAAACAGTTAATACAAGATGTGTTAACCGGTGAAGGTCAAAAAGCCCATGAAGCAGCGGTCGCCATGAATGCAGGCGCATTGATCAAATTATGTGGACACGCGGACACCTATCAGCAAGGGGCTAAGTTGGCGCTCGATGCGATGCAAGCAAAGCGCCCATTGCAGGTAATTGAAGCCTCATCTGAAGTTAGCCGAAGCCACGACATCATTTAAAGGAAGCCTAAATGGCCAATGTATTAGAAAAAATTGTTGCCGATAAGCGTCAAGAAATAGCCCAGCGTAAAGTGGATTTCCCTTTAGCGCACTTTAAAGATGGTCTTACGCCTTCAACGCGTAGCTTTTTTGATGCGCTCAATCAGCCCAATGCTGGCTACATTTTAGAGTGTAAAAAAGCCTCTCCGTCAAAAGGTTTGATCAGAGACGATTTCAATTTAGATGAGATCATCGAAGCCTACTTACCTTACGCTGCGTGCATCTCGGTGTTGACCGATGAAAAGTACTTTCAAGGTAAGTTCGAATATTTAGAATATGTCAGAGAACGTGTGACCCAGCCGGTGATCAACAAAGACTTTTTCGTTGAACCCTACCAAGTTTACTTGGCTCGTCATCACAACGCTGATGCCATCTTATTGATGTTATCAGTGCTTAATGACGAAGAGTATCGCGAATTAGCCGATATCGCCCACAGCCTTGACCTTGATGTATTAACAGAAGTGAGCAACGAAGAAGAGGCGCATCGCGCAGTTGCGCTTAAGGCCAATATTATCGGTATCAACAACCGCAATTTACGAGATTTAAGTACCGATTTAGCCACCACTGAGCACTTGGTCCCGTTAATTAATCAAGCGTCTCACGAACATGTGATTATTTCTGAATCCGGTATTTATACCCATCAAGATGTACGTCGCTTGTCCCCTATCGTTGATGGGTTTCTTGTGGGTAGTGCATTAATGGCTGAGGATAATGTAGCCCAAGCGGTGAAGCGTTTAGTCTACGGTACGGTCAAAGTGTGCGGCATGACCCGCGCTAAAGACGCCACCGACGTAGCGACTATGGGTGCCAGTTACGCAGGGCTTATATTCGCTGAAAAATCAAAACGTTACTTATCACTTGATGACGCAAGAGACATAGTGGCGGCTGTACCTTTTGATTATGTAGGCGTATTCGTTGACGCCAATATTGCATTGATCGTTGAATATGCCACCACCCTTGGTTTAGTTGCCGTGCAATTACATGGTAGCGAATCACAGTCCTATATTACTCAATTGCGCGCAGCACTTAACGACGCGAATTTAGCTGGTTGTCAAATCTGGTTAGCTAAGGGGATCACTGATACCCTACCCGCCCTTGATGAAGACGGCGTTGATCGTTTCGTGCTGGATTGCAAAGTAGGCGATCAAAGTGGCGGTACTGGTCAAGCCTTTGATTGGCAACTGTTCGCACAGGTTGATCTAAGTGCTCTAAGTCGCAGCAAAATTATTCTGGCCGGTGGCATCAACGTAGACAACGCACAGCAAGCCGCTGGGCTTGGCCTAGGCGGAATTGATTTAAACTCAGGCGTTGAAGACGCCCCAGGCAAAAAATCTGAACAAAAGCTGCAACGCGTGTTCGAAAAATTACGCGCGTATTAGCCCTAGGCTGCATGAGCCGCTCACAAGTTAACGTATTGAAAAACGAGAAACGATTATGAACCATTTAGAGAGCAAATTCGGACAGTTTGGTGGCATGTATGTGCCAGAACTGCTTATTCCCGCGCTTGATCAATTAGAACAAGCATTCATTGATGCGCAAAACGATCCTGAATTTCAAAAAGAATTCATTGAATTGCTTACCGACTACGCAGGGCGTCCCACTGCCATGACCTTGTCGCGTAATTTGGTATCAAACCCCAACGTCAAACTGTACTTAAAACGTGAAGACTTACTTCACGGCGGCGCTCACAAAACCAATCAAGTATTGGGTCAGGCACTACTGACTAAGCGTATGGGTAAAACCGAAGTTATCGCTGAAACAGGCGCAGGACAACACGGCGTTGCCACGGCATTAGCCTGTGCACTGTTAGGCCTAAAAGCACGTATTTATATGGGGGCGAAAGACGTTGAACGTCAAGCACCGAACGTATTTAGAATGCGTTTAATGGGCGCTGAAGTCATACCCGTAAATGCGGGCTCAGGCACCCTAAAAGATGCCGTTAACGAAGCCATGCGTGACTGGTCTGCGACTTATGATAAAGCCCATTATTTGCTTGGTACTGCAGCTGGGCCTCACCCATTCCCAACGATAGTACGTGAATTCCACCGTATGATAGGTGAAGAAACTCGCGCGCAAATTATGGCCAAAGAAGGTCGCTTACCTGACGCGGTAGTCGCCTGCGTGGGTGGCGGTTCAAACGCGATTGGTATGTTTGCCGACTTTATCGATGAGCCAAGCGTGCAGCTAATTGGAGTAGAGCCTGCAGGTAAAGGCTTGCACACCGCCGAGCATGGCGCTGCAATTGGTAAAGGCACAACCGGTATTTTACACGGTGCCTACAGCTATATTATGCAAGATGAAGACGGCCAAATTGAAGAGTCTTACTCTGTATCCGCTGGGCTTGATTACCCAGCTGTTGGCCCTCAGCATGCCCATTTGAGCGATATTGGCCGTGCTACTTATACCGCAGTCACAGATGATGAAGCCTTGTATGCATTTCAGTTGCTATCACGCAAAGAAGGGATTATTCCAGCGCTTGAATCATCTCATGCCCTGGCCCATGCCTTAAACATGGCCGATGAAGCCGAAGACGGCACAATTATCGTAGTCAATTTATCCGGTCGTGGTGACAAAGATTTAGCCCACGTACACAGCATTTTGGGAGGCGAAACCAATGAGTAACCAACAGGGCCATAACGGCGACCGTTACGGGGATATGTTCACGCGTTTAAACGCAGCCAATGAAGGCGCATTTGTACCTTTCGTCATGCTTGGCGACCCAGACATTGCCACCTCATTAGAAATTCTAAAAGCCTTGGTAGAAGGCGGCGCTGATGCGTTAGAGCTAGGCATTCCTTATTCTGACCCCATTGCTGATGGCCCCACTATCCAACAAGCAAGTATTCGTGCCTTGAGTCACAAAATACACCCTAGTGATTGTTTTGAAGTGATCCGTCAGTTCCGTGAAATTTATCCTGATACCCCAATCGGCTTATTACTTTACAGCAACTTGGTTATCAAACCAGGTCTTGAGAAGTTCTACGATGATGCGGCCAATGCTGGGGTTGACTCGATTTTAATTGCTGACGTCCCCCTTCGTGAGTCAGAACGCTTCGTTGATATCGCTACGAAAAAAGGCGTTAAACAAATACTGATTGCACCACCGAATGCCAGCGACGAAACCTTGGCTGAAATTGGTAAAAAATCGCAAGGCTACACCTACCTACTTGGCCGTGCTGGCGTGACCGGCGCAGAAACAGCTGCAACCATCCCTGCCAGTGAACTGATTGCAAAGTTAACCCAATATAAAGTCGCGCCGCCTCTGTTAGGTTTCGGTATTTCAAAACCTGAACAGGTTAAAGAAGCGATTAGCGCTGGGGCTGCTGGCGCTATTTCAGGCTCAGCCACTGTGAATATTATCGCTGAAAATTTATCTCAACCTGAGGTCATGTTAAGCAAATTGCGCGATTTCGTCAGCGCAATGAAACAAGCGACTAAAAAATAAGGAAAGCCTATGTGGTATGTAGTGTATTCACAAGATGTAGAAAATAGTTTGCCCTTGCGTAAACAAACACGCGCTGCGCACCTAGCACGCTTGCAACAACTAACTGATGAAGGGCGTTTATTGGTCGCTGGGCCTTGCCCAGCCATTGATAGCAAAGACCCAGGTGAAGCTGGGTTTACCGGCTCAGTGGTTATTGCTGACTTTCCCAGCTTAGAAGACGCCCAAGCTTGGGCTGATGCAGACCCGTATATGGATGCAGGTGTGTATAAAGAGGTCACGGTAAAACCTTATATCAAGGTTCTTCCGTAGCCGGTACTCTTTGGCAGATAGGCGCGAAGAAACACTCAAGGCGAGGCACTCATAATGAAAGTTTGCCTCGCTGATTGTGTCACTAATTGTCTCGCGCCGTGTCTCATATACCGTGTTGTGTTAGCCCAAGGTAATTCAAAGCAGAAGCAGTAAAAGGACAGCTAGATGATATTCATTAAAAGCTATATTTCACTTCAAGATCATGAAGTTGAATTAACCGCGATACGCGCCCAAGGTGCTGGCGGGCAAAATGTGAATAAAGTCTCTAGTGCAATCCATTTGCGCTTTGATATAAAAGCGTCTTCTCTTCCAGAATTTTACAAAGAGCAATTGCTTAAGAGTAACGACAAACGCATTGCCCAAGACGGCATACTCGTTCTTAAGGCGCAGGCTCATCGAACCCAAGAGATGAATCGTCAGGATGCACTTGAACGATTGGGGCAAATCGTCAGAGACGCGGCAGTCGTGCAAAAGCCACGTAAAGCCACCAAACCAACCAAAGGCTCACAAGTACGCAGAGTCGACAGCAAGAAAAAATCTGGGCAGAAAAAACAGCTCAGAAAAAAAATCGATTTTTGACTATGCCTATTTCTTCTTGGCACATTCAGTTCAGGCGCAATTCAGTTAACACCCTGTAAGCTTACTCTCGAAGCAAACTTCGTCACTGGCGCACACGTTTTTTTTTAGGAACCTTGACCTGTTTGGAATTGTTTCCACCTAGGTATTGATTGCGCTAAACTATCCGTAACCGTTTGTGAATGGGGTCAATCGTTGAAACATATCGCCAAAAATACACTATTTGTTTTATTTATCAGTTTATCGTCTGGTTTGCTAGGCCATGCCTATGCACAGAGCGACAACGCAAAAATTGATAAAAACCAAGCTGCCCAGAAAGCACAGCAGCAGGTTCAAGGCCGTGTATTGAAAGTTGACCAAAGTAAAAATAAATACCGCGTGAAAGTACTGCAAAAATCTGGGCGAGTGGTCAATGTTGATGTTGATAAACGCTCAGGACGGGTAGTAAAAAGTGGTAAGAAGGACGACTAATGCGCATTTTAATTGTCGAGGACGACAGCCGTTTATTAACTCAGTTAGACACACTTTTACAAACCAATGGCTACAGCGTTGATTTGGCCGATGACGGTGCCAAAGCACTCTTTTTGTTAAGTGAACACCCTTACGATTTGGCTATCATCGATATTGGCCTACCTGTAATGGATGGCTTCGAAGTCATTCAAAAAGCCCGCAAAAACAGTGTTACCTGCCCTATTCTTATTTTGACCGCCCGTGATCGTTGGCAAGAGAAAGTAGAAGGATTAGATGCAGGGGCCGATGATTACCTTACCAAACCCTTTCAGAACGAAGAATTGTTAGCCAGAGTTAAAGCGCTGATCAGGCGCTCTGCTGGTCAAGCAAATCCCACTATCGAGCTTGGGCCAATCAGCTTAAACACCTTAAGCGAGCAAGTGAGTGTTAGCGGCCAAGATATCGAGCTTACCGCCTACGAATACAAGGTGTTTGAATACTTACTTCTCAACCCGAAAAAAGTGGTATCGAAAACCGAGCTCACCGAGCACATTTACGATCAAGACTTTGATTTAGATAGCAATGTTATTGAGGTATTTGTTGGTCGTTTGCGTAAAAAACTCGACCCTGAAGGAAAAATCAATCCTATTGAAACCATGCGTGGTCGTGGTTATCGCATCAGCCGAGAATTTCAAGTTTAGCGGGTGCATAACTTATCGTTACGCCTTCGTAGTTTTGCTGCAGCGCTGCTGGTCTTGGTGGTATTTATACCTCTGGCGGCGTTCACCCTTGAAAGCGCCTTTACCAGTAGCTTAAGCCAATCAATGCAGCAGCAATTAAGGGTACAGAGCTTAACCCTGATTTCTGAATTTGAAATGTCGGGTGACGAGCCCGTCATGCCTGAACAGCTATTCAACGATCAATTAAACATTCCAGGCTCCGGTTTATACGCATTCATTAAACTTGATGAGCGCATGGTGTGGCGCTCATTGTCGACCTTGAACTGGCAAGCCATGCCCGAGTTCTCAGCGCCAGATGTGGGAAAAGAGCGTTTTGATGAAGAGTACTCCCTTCTCGAGCCATACTTTTTATTCGCTTACACAGCAGAGTTCGATTCTGGTGGAGAATTCGTTCCGGTAAGTTTTTATATTTTACAAGACAAAAGCGCTTATAACGTTCAAGAACAAGCGTTTATCACTACGCTTTGGCGCTGGCTAAGTTTAATTGCATTGGTATTACTGGGATTATTAATAGTCAGTTTAAATGCAGCGCTGTGGCCGATTAATCGCTTGATCAAGCAAATCAAACAAGCAGAAGCTGGGCATATCAAGCATATCAGCCAAACATACCCACCTGAGCTGGAAAAACTCAAACGCAGCATTAATCACTTGTTAGCTACCGAACAGCAACAACGAAGCCGTTACAAGAACAGCTTGAGTGACTTAGCCCATGGCCTAAAAACCCCATTGGCTGTGCTGTCTGGCAACACTGCACTGCCTGACGATGCAAGAGAGCCTATCAACCAAATTGATGTACAAATTCAACGTCAGCTTAAACGTGCAGTTGCCGGTAGTAACACAGCGTGGGAGCAAGCAGTAGAAATTGCCCCGGTGTTGAGCAAAATCGTTAATGCCATGAATAAAGTGCACGCCCACAAACAGCTAGATATCGAGCAAGTAAACGCAACTAACCCAGCGCCGTTTTATGGTGACAGCACAGATTTGATGGAATTGTTGGGTAATGTGCTTGATAACGCCTGTAAGGCGGCGGCCCATAAGGTGCGTGTTGATGTTGTGGCGCACGACAAGTTTGTGCAAATTGACGTGGAAGACGATGGGCCAGGGATCCCCAAAGAAAAACGCCAGTTATTGCTAACCCGTGGTACCCGCTTAGACAGTTACAAAGAAGGCCAAGGTATAGGTATGGCTGTGGTGGCGGATTTGGTTGATGCCTACCAAGGCACTTTGATCATCGAAGATAGTGATTTAGGGGGAGCGCGCATCAGTGTGCGCTTTCCCACAAAACATCACATTTAATGCCATTTAACAAACGCCTGAGCCGTTTATTAGCCCGTCTCAACATTGGGCATGCTCAAGCGTTTAATACCAATCCGCATTAATAAGTGACCGCCTCAGAATGCGTCCAGCGGTTTTT
>OJFR01000662.1_pt1 | contig 11000 bp, 8 predicted proteins | sample 1594121 | NCBI WGS metagenome assembly OJFR01 (sample SAMN05416812, study PRJEB24817) | seawater metagenome | isolation source: Sea water | place: Canada:Atlantic | collected 2013-07 | reverse complement strand
TCTACACCTCTCTATTCGTCGGCAGCGTCAGATGTGTATAAGAGACAGCTCATAAAGGAGAGAAATATCTTGAATTATTTTTGTATTGTTCATAATGAAGTCCTTGCTAGTTGAATGTTAATGGTTGAATTTGGTTGCCTCCTAATTTTAGGGATTTGTTAATACACCAATAACTAATGTCTTATTATAAAACTCTAAATGCCCATTTCCACTTGATGAAATTTCACCAAGACTAAGTACACCTTGAGGAAGTGATTCCTTTTCATCTGAATCAGGCATGGCTTCCGAGATTGCTTCTAGTTCTTTTGGAAACTCTTCTTCTAAGAATAATGTTCGAGAAATACAATCAATAATAATGGTATGTTTAATATCCTCAGTTAGGTGAGAAATGGAACTTTCAATTGCTATTTTTGCAGATTGAATCAAGGCGTTATTTTTTCCTTTCAAAATATATAAAACAGTATTTTCTGGAACCTCTCCTACACAAATGAGGGAACCATTTTCATTTACACTAATTGGATCTCTGACCAAATCTTCTCGCTCCTCTCGGAAAATCCCAAAGGGATAGCACTTTGCAATGTCAAAAAAGTTTTCATCATTAAATGTTAGACCGGAATCCTTTTCTGCAATTTCCTTATATACTTCAAATGCATTTTTCCAATTCAATTCATGGATAACATTTTTCTCAACTCGAGTGGCTACAATTGGTCCTTCTAATCTTTCCCAACCGTGTTCGACTCCCAAACTTACTTTCAAATTAACCAGGCAAATTATTGCTGCATCTTGAAAAAATCCTTCATTGGAAAAAATACAGGGTTGTTGAACTAAAGATAGAGAGCCAGCTCCAGCACCTAAATATTTTACAGAATTTCCGTAATGGTGATATAGTTTTTGCAAGTAGGTTGCGACATTAGAAGTTAAGCCATCGATAAGAGTAAACAAAGTGATTTGAGTATTTCCAATTTCTAGATGCTCTAACAAACGAGAAATTTCAAAATCGTTATTTTCTAAACCCGTTATCATAATTGGTTTAGAAGTGATTGGAAGAATCTTTAAAATGGCACCGTCTTTAAAATTATTTTTTCCATGGATGATTCCAGGGAAAATACCGCCCATAAATGAAATTTCCATCGAATTTAATTGCTCAAATAACCAATCAAAATCTAACGTACTATCTTCCCCAATCATTAGAAGAAGCGTTTCGTTAGCTGAAATTTCTAAATTGGAAATTATGTTATTTATTTGACCGAGTTGGTCATTTGAGATATACATTATTTTGAGGGGGTTTGTAAAACCTTTGAAAATTACCTTGTTGTGTTTTCTTTCTCATTCTTGAGCATCCGGTAAATAGTTGATTTTCCAATGTCTAATTTTAAGGCGACTTTATCTATGTCGTCATCATATTTTTCTAAAAAATGAGTGACGATTAATTTTTTATATTGTTCAAAAGTCATGTCGTCTGATAAGAAATTTGCTCCTTTTTTTGGACTATTAAATCGAATATCATTATCTGATATTTCATCCTCATTGGTCAAGACTGCTGCAAGTTCTACTATCGCTTTCAACTCTCTAACATTTCCAGGAAAGGTATAACTAAGCAATTTACTTTTAGCATCCTTAGCAAATTTCATAGAGTTGAGTTCATTGTTTTTGGTGAAATTTTTAAGGAAAAAATTAGCCAATAAAAGAATGTCATTACCTCTATCTCTTAGTGGCGGAAGATGAATAGGTAAACCAAGTAATCGATAAAATAAATCTTCTCTAAAATTTCCATCGCTAACTTCGTCTTGCAAATTTCTATGAGTTGCAACGATTACTCTAGCGTCAAAAGGAATCGGCTTCTCGGCACCGACACGAAGTATTTCTCTTTCTTGTAAAGCACGTAAAACCTTTGCTTGTAAATTGATATCCATTTCTCCAATCTCATCTAAGAACAAAGTCCCTTTATTGGCCATTTCAAACATACCTCGTTTCCTAGTATTGGCTCCAGTAAAAGCTCCTTTTTCATGTCCAAATAATTCACTCTCCAACAACTCTTTGGGTATAGCACTCATATTGACTGCCACAAATGGTTCCTTCTTTCGAGAAGAATTATAATGGATACTTTTAGCTATGACCTCTTTACCTGTTCCCGTTTCACCAGTAATAGAAATAGTGATATTGGTTTTTACCGCTTTTTCTAACAATGTAAATACATTTTTTATGGCTTTGCTATCACCAATAATACTTTTGTCTACTTTGTAGTTGACTTGTAATTCTTCCTTGAGTGAACTGACTTCCTCTTTGAGTTTATTTTGTTGTTTGATCCGACTAATAGTATGTAATATTCGATCGTTGGTTTCACTATCTTTTGTGATATAGTCGTATGCACCTTCTCGAAGTAGCTTTACTGCCGTTGATACATCTTGTTGACTTGATAAAATTAAAACTGAAATATCCTTATTGTAATTTCTGATTTTTTTCAAAACGTCTTCTCCCGTCATATCTGGTAATGAATAATCTAAGGAGACAATGGAAGGATTTAAGTGAAGACTTTGAATACATTCCTGCCCAGTAGAAAAAACATGAACTTGATGATCAGGATTTAATTCCATGACATATTTAACCATGCGTTGGTACATAGGATCATCTTCAACTACAAAGATACAGGTTGGCTTGAATGTGGATTTCATAATTACGTATTTGAGTTATTTGTAGGAGTTTGGGCATATATTAATATAAAATCAACTAATTGTATGCCAATATTCTCATTTTGAAAAAATGTTCTCATTTTGGAAAAAACAAACTCCAATATTCTTGAAATCTATAATAGATAAAGAATTTCGGGGACTGTAATATATTAAAATTAAAAACATATGCCATTTGTGTTTATGATTAAAGGAAAGAAGTGTCATTTTTTCTAATTATGAGAATTTATTTCTCATAATTAGAAAAATGTAAATCCCATCTAGTTCATAAAGTGTTGAAAGCCAGTTACTTATGTAGGTTAATTCTATGGCACTTTTAATGATTATTACTTATTGCCAACAATAATTTAATATTCACCCAAAAATCCTTTTATCAGGGTTTTAAAATCATAGTCATGCCTAAATTGATTTTCTTCATTCTTATTATATCTATTCTGTTTTCTTGCCAGACCTCAAAACCTTTATTCAGTAATGTGATAAATCAGGAGATGAATGATTCGTTATCATTTAAACTCTTAACTTCCGTTGAGCCTATTTTAAAAATGGGAGATAAGATTACCATGAGTATTTGGAATCACAATGATTTAAGTATAGGTTCTGTGAATAGTGTTTACACTTCAAATGCAGCTACTGGAAAATGGTTGCAACTTGATGATGAAGGAAAAGTAAACTTACCCAAAATTGGCAGAACACAATTGAAAGGCCTTACAGTCAAAGAAGCCAATTATTTCCTAGAGCAACAGTATTCCAATATTTTGAAAGAACCGATTATTAATATTAGGGTACTAAATCATTTTGTCACCGTACTAGGCGAAGTCAACAATCCAGGAAGATATAGTTTGGATAATGAAACGATTTCATTAGTTGAAATCCTAGGAGAAGCGAAAGGATTAACTGCATACTCTGAAAATGAAGCAATAGAATTAGTTCGAATTATAAATGGCCAATCCATAAAACTAACAGTCAACCTCACCGACTTAGTTAGTCTACCCGAAAGAAATATTATTCTCCAACCCGATGACATTATTCATGTGGGAGCGACGAAAGCAAAATCTAATGATAGAAATTTAGGCAAGATCAGTTTGATCACAAGCATAGTAACTGGTATAGCAGTTATTGCTTCAGTTTTTGCAAAGTAATTATTGCCAAATTTTCCTAAATAGAATATCATGAAAAAAGAATATCAGACGCTTATCGTTCCAATTTTAAAAGGATTGCCATTCACTATTATTTTCATTATCGGTGCCGTTGCTCTTGCTGCAAGATTAGTAGTTTATACTGTTCCTCAATTTCAAGCAACTGGGTCAATTAAAATTGATAATAGAAATATCAACCTTGGAGATTTAGCAGTTTTTGAAGAAGCAGGGAGAACGAAAGGAGTAACTTCTGTTGATTTTTTGACTGAAGTTGAAATCTTCAAATCTCAGAAATTACAAGAATTGACTTTTCAAAATTTAGATTTTGAATTAGAGGTTCTTCGAGTTGGGAAATTAAAAACGATTGAATTATATAAGAATAGTCCTATTGAAATTTCTTACCAGGTTTTGGATGAAGTGGCTTATGATAAAATGTTTTACTTAAAATATACTGGTGAAGAAAAATGCTTATGGAGTCGAGATAAAGAGGTTTTTCCCAATCAAAATATCGTAAACTTTAATGACACTACTCAGCTTGATGGTTTTGATTTGGTTGTTGAGAAGAATGTGGAACGATTGTTAGAGAATCCAGCAAGTCTTCAACCAAATGATATTTTTGCTTTTAGAATTAACTCTATAAGAGCTTTGACAAAATCTGTTAATTCGAGTAATTATTTCGTTCGCTCAGTTGATAAAAAAATTCAAATCATTAATCTTTTTTATCAACATGAGGTGCCTGAAAAAGCAGAAATCTTTATTAATACTTTAATGAAGACTTACATCGAAAACTGTAAAAATGATCATATTCGGGAAGCAGATAAAACGTTAGTTTTTATTGACGATCAACTGAATTCTGTTAAACAAAATTTAAGGAAATCAGAGGGCGAACTCGTGAAGTTTAAGACCCAAGAAAGTATCATGAATATTAAGCAAGAAACGGATGCTACATTAAAAGAGATGATGCAGTTAGAGTTTCAAAAAGTTAATTATGATATGCAGCAGGCAGAGTTGAATAGAACTTTTGAATACTTAATTAGTGGAAATGATTTGAGAGATTTTGCACCAAATTTTGAAGCATTAAAAGATCCCCTTTTTAAGGAAGCATTTTTAAAAGCTCAAAATTTCGAATTAGCGAAGCAAGATTTATTGTTGAAATATACTCCTCAAAGTGATGAAGTGCAAAACATAAATTTGAAGATTAACAATCTGCGCACGTTCATTCATGAAAGTGTAAAAAATACTTTAGAGAATATTGCACTTCGCCAAAGTGAGATGGGAAAAGCGATTGAAAATGTCTCTGAGAATATCCAAAAATTTCCAAAAAAAGAACAACAAACAATGGTTTTGGAAAGAGAAGTAAAATTGAATCAACAATTGTATACTTCCTTGATTGAGAAAAGAATGGAGATTGGAGTGGCCAAGTCTGCCAATACCGTTTTTCATCAAATCATAGATAGAGCAGAAGTGAGTATGAACCCAGTTACACCCAACGCAAAACTTTTTTATGGTGTAGCAGTATTTTTTGCCTTGCTTTTAGGCTTTGGGTTTTCATTCTTAAAGCACTTTTTAACTGCAAAAATTACCAGTAAAAATGAATTGATGCAAATGTTGACTATTCCATTGGTCGGGTGTATTTCAGAAGTAAAAAAGAATGAAAACAGGGTTCATGCGCTTGGGAATTTATTTACCAATTTAGAATTACTTCAAGGCAGAAAAGAAAGTTCTAACCATGCTAAAACGGTATTGATTTCGTCTATGCAAATCAACGAAGGAAAAACTTTTACGACTATTAATCTGGCAAAAATTTATGCCTCTATGGGTAAAAAAGTTTTAGTAATTGACATGGATTTGACTACGTCAAAAAAAGAAAATGCATTAGGAGTTAGTAATGAGATTGGACTTGCAGAAGTGCTCCAAAAAACAATTCCTCTTCACCAATCTATACTTAAAACAGATACTGAGAATGTAGATGTCATTCCAACTGGAGATCTATTAAATATATATTCAGGGATTTTATTTGCTCCCCAAACTACAAATTTTATTGATACACTAAAGAGTGACTATGATTTGATTTTGATTGATGGTCCAGCGATGGGAATGGTCGAAGATGTTACTTTGATGATGCAACAGGTGGATTTTAATTTACTTGTTATTAGAGCAAAGAAAACAAAAATCAAAACAGTAAATTTTGCTGTAGGGAAAATTGAAGAGTATAAGATCCCTAATATTTACGCGGTTTTTAATAGTTCAAAAAGAAGTCAACACCAAAAGTATTTTAACTCTATTTCTATTAAAGAAAGAGTGATGGAAACTGTTGCTTCAATTTTTTAAGAATCCAATAACAATATAATTACAAATGAATATTATTTCAAAAATTTCTAATCACCCTTCTTTTACAAAAGGCATCGTCTTCTTTGACCAAGCTATGGTGAGTGGAAGTAACTTCTTATTGGGTGTGCTTTTAGTGCGCTGGATAGGGTTGGATGATTATGGTGTTTTTGCATTATTGTGGATGGGGGTTTTATTTGCTTTGGGAATTAATCAAGCATTTATTACTAAACCTCTTTTGTCCATTGCTCCTAAAATGATAGGAGCAAACCAAAAGGATTATCTAAAAGGATTGCACTTCCTTCAGTTTTGTGTAAGTGTATTGTTTTTATTTTTTGGATTGGCGGTATTTCTTTGTTCTAGTTGGATGTTCGGAGAAGATGTGATGAAGTATTTACCAGTATTGAGTGGGATCGTTTTTTTACAAACGATGCATGATTATTATCGAAAAGTAAATATTGTAAAGAACAATGTTCAAAAAGTTTTAATACTTGACATCCTTCTTTATGGAGGACAAACTATAGGGATGATTTTTTTAATTATTGCTAATAAAATTAGTTTATATACTTCGTTGAATGTCATTTTTCTCGCTAACATATTAAGTGTTTTGGGAGGAGTATTTCAAGAAGAATTTTCAATAAAAGATTTTAAAAATATATTGGTCAGACATTTTCATTTTTCCAAATGGTTATTAGGCACTTCGATTTTACAATGGCTATCAGGTAACTATTTTATTATTGTTGGCGCAAGTATTTTAGGTACTTCAGCAGTTGGTGCTGTTCGAATGGTTCAAAATGTAATGGGGTTATGCCACATTTTGTTTTTGGCCATGGAGAGCATTATTCCTATCGAAGCAGCTCAAAAATTCCAGGCGGAAGGTGAAAATGGTCTGATCAATTATTTAACAAAAACCACCAAACAATTAGGGCTAGGTTTTTGTCTGATATTAACTTTAATTACCATATTCTCTTCTTCGATTTTATCCATTTTTTATGGTGAGGAAGCAGTTCAGTTTTCGTTTATCGTTTTTGCATATGTATTGTTATATGCTTTAGTTTTTCTAGGACATCCTCTTCGGTTTTATCTTAGAACAATTGAAAAAACGAGTCCTATCTTCATAGCTTATGTTTTAGGAACGTTGTTTAGTTTGAGTTTTGCACATCTCTTAATGAATCATTTTGGTATCAATGGATTGCTACTTGGTTTAATCCTAACCCAGTTGATTAATGTGCTAACTTATTATTTTTTCTCCCAACAATCCAAAATCATTTTAGTCCAAAAAAGAAATTAAAATTATGAAAATAATTCACCTCGTACTCGGAAAAGGTAATCCAGAAAGAATGAATGGAGTCAATAAAGTGGCCTATCAATTGGCCACATCTCAAACGAATTTAGGACATGATGTAACCTTGTGGGGGATTGCAAATTCGTTAGAAGAAAATTACCCATCACGAAATTTTAAGACTCAACTTTTTACTCAAATCAAAAATAAATTTGTTATTGATGCTAAGTTGAAAAGTGCGATTCAATCTCTTTCTAATGATACCATCGTTCACTTGCATGGTTCTTTTATTCCTGAATTTTATCATGCTACTCAATTGCTAAATCAACAAAATATTTCTTACATCTATACGCCACATGGTTCATTGACGGAGATGGCAATGACTAAAAATAAATTTGTCAAGAAGGTATACTTCGAGTTGTTTGAGTCCCGATTGATCGCTAAGGCAAAACGAGTTCAACTCTTAGGAGTAAATGAATTTTCATATTTAGATAAATTAACTAAGAGAGCAAATAAATGCTTGATAGCAAATGGGCAAGACATGGGAGTTATTCCAATGTATCCTTCAAAGTCTATTAAAGGAGATTCACCTGTATTTGGATTTTGTGGCCGAATAGCTAAATTTCATAAAGGATTAGATTTAATGTTACGAGGTTTCCAACAGTACATTCACGGAGGAGGAGAAGGTGTGCTAGAATTGATTGGAGATGGAGGTGATAGAAAAGAAATAGAGCAATTAGCAGTTGAATTAAAGATTGCGGATAAGGTGGTTTTTCATGGAAAAAAATTCGGAAAAGAGAAATTCGACTTACTAAATCGGATGGATGTCTTTTTACATACTTCAAGAATGGAAGGATTTCCAACTGCTGTCTTAGAAGCTGCCGCTTTAAAAATTCCGACGATTACAAGTGAAGCAACGAATATCAATAGTTATGTAAAACAATACAACTGCGGATTTACTTTAACTGATAATTCTCCTGCAGAAATTGCAGAAACAATGCATACTGCTTTTCAATTTTTCAAAGAAAATAAATTAGAAAAGATGGGAGAAGAAGGAAGACGAATGGTGGAGCAGGAATTTGATTGGGAAAAAATTGCCACACAATTAATACAAGTTTACGCAGCTTAAAAATGGAACAGGTGAAAAAATCATATCGATGGTTATTGGTCATCATCATTATCATGATGACGTTGCGAATTAGCAGCTACTTTACCATATTTCCAAGTTCGATCGGAGTAACACGAGTATTGAAAGTTGGAACGAGATTCCTTTTGAGTGGATTTTGTTTTTTTCTAATCATGAATCTTCGACGGAGACATAAGCACTTTTCTTTTGCTTATGAAAATCACTTGAGCGGAATCTTTTATCTTCTTTATGCATTACTTGGAGTGGCTTCAATACTCTGGTCAACTGATGTGGGTTTTACGGTTTTGCAATTATTAATGTTGATGGAGAGTATGTTTTTTGTTTGGGCTTTTTATCATCTGTTAATTCTTGGCGAGTCTTTGACGAATGGCGAATCAGCTTTCCCAAAAATATTAGCGATTAGTATCTCCATTATTTCAGTAGCATTTTTAGTTGGACTTTATGTAGACCCGTCTACTTTTTATCGAGATACTCATGGTGGAGCAGTTTCAAGACTGGGAGGTTTTATCATCAATCCAAATGAATTAGGGATGCTTTCAGTAGTTGGGACATCTGTAATTTATGTTCGGATGCGAGAAAAGACTTCTTATTTCTGGCATATTCTTTTTTGGATATTATGCGTAAGTGTATTGTTATTAACTCAATCAAGATCTTCCCTCGGCGCATTTTTATTGGTGACAGCTATGTTTATTTTGATGTCAGAAAGTGCTTGGTTAAAAATTGGGTCTGTTAGTGTTGCCGTTGTGGTATTACCTATCTTAATAAAAACAATTGTGATCAAGGATGGTAATGTCGGTGAGGTGATGAGTATGACTGGTCGATTACCTTTTTGGTCAGATTTGATTGCATTCGGGTTCCCAGATAGACCATTGTTAGGTTTTGGATTTATGAGTATTAGTGATTCACCATTCACGAATAAATTTGATAGTATTCATGCTTATGCAGCTTCTATGACACACAATACTTTTGTCCAAGTCTTGATTAATTTAGGATTGATCGGAGCATTTATTTGTATTGTCCAAATGGTTTTAACCTTTCGTGGTATTGGAAAAAGTAAAAACCCAAGACTCAAGTTAGCAGCTATTGCAATGTTGATTCCTTTATTGATTAATTCAGCAACAGAGTTTGGAATATTCGGTGAAGCTAACTTTGGAATCTACTTTTACCATTTAGTAATATTGATGTTTATTGTAAGTAAAAAAGAAATAATAGCTTGATTAATAATAAGTGATGAGTAATAAAAAAATAATTTCAAGAATAGATTTAGATATTTTGCATAAAATATTATTTCCAAAATCTAAGATTTTAGTCATCTACGATGCATCTGGAGTTACTAGTTTTTCCTTTAAGGAAAATATAGTTTATTGCCAAACCCGAATAGAGTTAAGATCTTTTTTGGAAAAGAATAGGTTGAGGTTTTCGTTGGTCAACTTCACTAACGAGTCTTTCTCAGAACTTCAAAAAAATGATTTGTTAGAAGGGATATTTAATTTTAAGAAAGAAAATAACGCTAGCGTTAATACATTTACAAAATTACTTTACATTAATAACCCAGATGGTTCGATGCGTTGGGTTTTTCCAAAAGATAATTCTTCTCCTTGTTTTTTAAATTTATATAATGGTTCTGGGTGGAAAGCCAAAGCATTTGGTGTAGCTGCCAAATTGCTAACTACTATTAAATATTTGGATCCAATAGTAGCAGGTCATTTTTTTGTTTTTACAAAAAACAAAGATGAATTTCAAAAGTCATTAGGAGGGATTCCATTTGATGACTTTGCGATTTTTACAGGAACGATTGGAGAAGATCGAAAGGCAATAATTGCTTTGTCAGAAAAAAAGACCTGCACTCATTTTGTAAAAATTCCTCTTTCAAAATCTTCTTTGAAATTGGTTCAGAATGAATTTCAGCAATTAGATCATTTAGGACAATTCGATTATCTGCACTCAATAATTCCAATTTCAAAAAAATTAAATTCTGGAATTTCAATCAGTAATGTTTTACCGAATCAAAAAAGTAAAAACCCTAATTGGTCTGAAGCTCATTGGAACTCCTTGGAGGAGTTTTATAAAATTTCACATCATCAAAAAATAATTAGTAGTGCTTCTTTTTGGAAGACGATTGAAACAGGAATGGAGTTTTTTCGACAACCGCTGACTTTTGAAAATGGTTTGCAGAAGGAAACGATTCAAGAACTAATTGCAAGTGTCGAGAAATTATATTCTAATATTGATGCAGAGCAATCCACATCCGTTGGAATTGGACATGGAGATTTTACTCCATGGAATATGTATGTTGGGAAAAATAAACTACACATATATGATTGGGAGATGAGCCAATTGGATTGCCCTTTGTTATTTGATTTCTTCCATTATTTCTGTCTCTTATACACATCTGACGCTGCCGACGAATAGAGAGGTGT
>OJFR01000655.1_pt1 | contig 11052 bp, 7 predicted proteins | sample 1594121 | NCBI WGS metagenome assembly OJFR01 (sample SAMN05416812, study PRJEB24817) | seawater metagenome | isolation source: Sea water | place: Canada:Atlantic | collected 2013-07 | reverse complement strand
GCCTCGGTCTCGTGGGCTCGGAGATGTGTATAAGAGACAGTTTTTAGTGTTTCCAATAATATCTAAAGTATTTCCATAGGTGACATAAACCGTAACTAATAGTTCATTTTTTTTATGATGTTTAATCGCTTTTTTACAAGCATCGATGCAATCACTATATTTTTGCGTAACATGGTAAGTCAATGCTAATTCAGCTAGTGCCAAAAGATTTTTGCTATCCATATCTAGGACTTCCTTGTATTTTTCGATTGCGCCTTTATAATCTGATCCATCGTGTAATTCGATACCTTCATTAATTATGCGCTTAATTTTATCTTCTTTTGACTCTTGTGCATTCAAGGAGAAAATCAAAAACGAAAATAAAATGGTAATCAAAACCTTATTCATAACTCTATGATTTATATTTTAAAAAAAATGAAAATTCGAAGCGATTTGGAGAAATGAAACATTCAAAGGTACTGAATAATTTATATGATTTTTTGTTGTCAAGTATTTTATATATTTGTGTAAGGGCAATCCTTTAGAGTTGTCCAAATCATAAAAAAACAGCCACAAAATATACAAGATCAAACCAAAAAATGGCAAAAGAAAAATTACTAGAAGTTATCGATTTGCAAACTCAATTCTCTACAGAAGAAGGAATTGTAAAAGCAGTAGATAAAATAAGTTTTACTCTTTATCGAGGAGAAACCCTTGGTATTGTGGGAGAATCTGGTTCAGGAAAATCAGTAACCTCTTTGTCAATCATGCAATTAGTAGCTCAACCTCCAGGGAAAATTGTAGGTGGTAAAATTCTTTATTACCCAAAAGGTCAAGGTGAGGTTGATTTACTTCAACTTTCAGATAAAGAAATGCAACACTATCGAGGGAATGAATTGGCGATGATCTTTCAAGAGCCAATGACTTCGCTTAATCCTGTTTTTCGATGTGGAGATCAGGTAGCTGAGGCAATCATTTTGCATCAAAAATTATCAAAGACAGATGCTAAAAAACGGACAATTGAACTTTTTGAAAAAGTGCAATTGCCTGATCCTGAACGAATTTTTAGTGCATACCCACATCAACTTTCAGGAGGACAAAAGCAGAGAATCATGATTGCGATGGCGATGAGTTGCAATCCAGATGTTCTGATTGCCGATGAACCAACAACTGCCTTGGACGTAACAGTCCAAAAAGCCATTCTTGATTTGATGAATGATTTGAAAAAAGAAATTAATGCCTCAATCATTTTTATCACACATGACTTAGGCGTTATTTCAGAAATTGCTGATCATGTAATTGTGATGTTCAAAGGAAAAATTGTAGAGCAAGGAAAAATTGGAAGTATCTTTTTAAATCCTCAACATCCATATACCAAAGGACTTTTAGCTTGCCGTCCACCACTTGATTTTCGATTAAGAAAATTACCTGTTGTTAGTGATTTTATGGATTTTGGGAAAAATGAAAATGATGAAATAGTAATTACAGAAAAAATAAAGAGCATAGATGAAGTAACAGAAAATAATAAAATTGATCTTGCCTCACGAGCTAAGCGACAGAAATTTTTACCCACTCAAAAACCAATTCTAGAAGTAAAAAACTTAGGAACTTGGTTTCCATCGAAAAAGAATTTTTTTGGAAAAACAACTGATTGGATTAAAGCAGTTAATGATGTAAGTTTTAAAGTTTATCCTGGAGAAACATTGGGATTGGTTGGGGAGTCAGGTTGTGGGAAAACAACTCTTGGAAGAACTATTTTAAGATTGGTGGAAGCAAAATCAGGGGAAGTTATTTTCGAGGGAAAAAATATAAATGAGATTTCAAAAGAGGATATGCGAAACTTGCGAAAAGATATGCAGATTATTTTTCAAGACCCATATTCTTCACTCAATCCAAGAATGACAATTGGAAATGCAATAATGGAACCGATGCAAGTGCATAAAATTTTAGCAAATGATGATGAGCGAAAAGTAAAAGTGATTGAACTTTTAGAAACGGTTAGTTTGGAAGCAAAACATTTTAATCGTTACCCTCATGAATTTTCGGGAGGTCAGCGGCAAAGGATTTGTATTGCCAGAGCTTTGGCTTTGAACCCAAAATTTATTATTTGTGATGAGTCCGTTTCTGCATTGGATGTGAGTGTGCAAGCACAGGTTTTAAATTTGCTGATGGAGTTACGAGAGAAATTTCAATTTACTTATATTTTTATTTCTCATGATTTGTCGGTCGTGAAATTTATGAGTGATCGAATGATAGTGATGAACGATGGAAAGATAGAAGAAATTGGCGACGCTGATGAAATTTATAATCATCCAAAAACAACGTACACACAAAATTTGATTGATGCGATTCCGAAGGGGAGGAGAGAGGATTTGGAGGCGAGGTTGGAGAAGTGAGATTTTAAATAGGGAAGCATTCGTTATTCAAAGGAAATTATTTTTTTAAACCATAAGCACAATGCCTACATCCGCTTCCACAACAATTCCCTCGAAGCATGTGATAAAACTCCGTAAAAACAAAAAATCCATTCTCTATATAAAAGTGTAAACCTTCTTCTAAATCGGCAGAATGTCTTGGGAATACTTGGTTTTTCATCTTTTCAGCCAATCGATTAATATCTTCCAAACAATTTTTGCATAAACAATCGTATTTCGTTTTTTTCAAAAAGTCATTTCCTGCTTGGTTTACAACAATACTTTTACATTGACAATTAGCAATGTCATTCATCTTGCAATCAAAAGAAGTTTTGCAACGTTGGCAGTTTTTTACTTGTGGTTGTGATTCTGTCATGATAGTAATTTACTCACAAAGTGATTCGAAATCACCTTGTGAGTAGTAATATTTTTTTATTGCTTAATCAACAATTGAGAAGCAACTTTGGTTGTAGTTTGAAGTTTAACCATATAAGTTCCTTTGGCAAAATGTTGAATATTTACTTCTGTTTGATCGTCTCTAAGTATGTTGTTGTAAACCAATCTTCCAGTCATGTCAAAAATAGAAATTTGAGCATTTTCGATTTCTAAATTTTTTAAAGTGAAAAACTTAGTTGCTGGATTTGGATATATCTCAAATAAAGATTTCGCTTCTACATTTTCTACAGAAACCACTCCGTCAGAAGTTACAACATTATCAATAGCAAAGTAAGCAGGCGTATTCATCCCATAAACTCCATTATCTGTTGAACTCAAAGTGAATGCTAAACTATCTGCTTGACCTAAAGAAGTTAAGTCGACCCAAGTCCACTCATCGACAATATAATCTTGTGAGTTATCTGTAAATCGATAATCAGCTAAGTAAAATTCAACTGACTCAGATGAAAGAGTTCCTCCTGAATATTTTTTAATAGTCAATAAAAAATAATCTTCATCATCTCCAGTCACACCACCAAATTTTTTGGAAAACATATTTCCATCTTGGATAATATTATGTGCTACAGTTAAATTGTTTACATACATTCCAGTTACCACTTCACCAGCAGCAGCATTATCCAAATGCATAATTGTTTGATCAGAAGAAAATGAAACAGCGTAGTTGTTAGAACTATCATATCCAGTTCCGTTGATGGTACTCAAATTTGAAAATTCAGTTGTAGTTATATCTGTTCCTGAAGAAATTGCCCATCCAGTCCATGCCATCCATGCAGGATTATAATCATTTTCCAATGATAAGTTTCCACTTGAAAATAAATCTGGTCCAACACTTCCATTTAAAAACGAGTCAACCCCAATTACATATTCTTCAAAGTCAGAAGTAGTTTGTGAGAAAGAAAGTATCGCAGAAAAAATAAAAATTAAAGTAAAAAATTTGTTCATAATTTAACGTGATTTAATTGTTTTTGAAAAAGAAAATTTATCCCTATCTGATAGTTAAAGCCAGGCATAGGACGCCTTTCAATCACTATATAATTTGTATTCCAGATATTGTTAATGTTGAAAAAAAGGATACTCTTAGCTTTCTTGCTTATTGCTAAATATTGGAGTCGAGTGTTAGCAACGAAATAGGATTCAATATCTCCATATTGGCCTCGTGATTTTCCGATAAATGATCGTTGGTAAGAAATATCAAAATTTTTCCAATTCAATTTTATCCTTCCAAAGGCTTGGTGCTTCGGCACATAAATTAATTGTTGACCAACTTCTCTTTTGGGAAGATCCATTGCAACTTGGTTGGTTGATTTAATGTAATCGTAACCAGCATCAATTTGTATTTTGAATGCTTTATTTTTATGAAAAAATGAAATCTTCCTTTCCAATCCTCTGCTCCAAACTTCAGTAATATTGAAGGCTGACCAAAAGGATTGTCCTTCAGCCGGTGCCCATAAAATCCATTGATGGATATTTCGGTTGAAACCTGTAAATGAGAATTCAAGTTTGTTTACTCCAAATTTAAAATCATAAGTAATCGTTGCTTCTTGGCTCCAACCAGACTCAGGTTTTAGGTTTTCATTTCCTCCAACTTGCCAAAAACGATCGTTTAAAGTAGGTACTCGATAATTTCGACTGACTTTTCCTTGCAACTTTAAAGAAGGAGAAATGGTATAATCGAAACCAACTGAAGGAACGATTGGAATTACTTTTCCATCAATTAATCCTTGTCGAACACTTGCTTGTAGTTTATATTTTTTTTGTTGGAAAAAATAGGAAAACTGGATGGCAGACCTATTTACAGTAGGAGGATTTACGTATCCATCATTATTCGCAGTAGTAAATGAATGAGTGATTCCAGCGAAGATTTTATGGTTACTTTTCCAAAATTTTTGTCCTGTAAATTCACTAGTTAAAGTGGTGAAATCACTAAGGGAAATCAAGTTAGTTGCATTGTCAAAATAGTCTAAATGTTCTTTGAAAAATCCTATTTTTCCATTTAAAACAAAGGTCTCATTGAGATTTTTCCAATCTAAAAGAAACCTAGTTGCTTGATCTTTTTGTCGAGCTTCGCTTTTAGTTTGAACATTAGTTGGAGGAATATTTCGATCTGAGAATTGCTGCCAAAAATGAATGGCCACTTGGCTTTTTTTATTAATCTTCCAATACAAATCTTGCATGATATTTTGCTGAGAAACTTGGGCATTTGTTTGTTCTCTTTTTGGAAAGTTTGGTGCAACGTAATATTTGAAATTATTTTCACCTTGTTGATGAAATAGTTTTGTAACACTCTGTACACGTTTGTTCCCAAAACCAAATTTTACTTCGTGATTATAATTCTCAAAGCTACCAAAAGTAGATTTTACATTTGTGAATATCTTGTTATTGAAATCAGATTTATTGTTCAAAGCAATCACTCCTCCAATGGCTCCACTTCCCCAAAGGGCAGAATTTCCTCCTTTTTGCAAACTAATTTCTTCTGAACCATTCAAAGGCAAAAGAGATAAATCTAATAAACCAAGTATGGGACTTTGCAAAGAAAATCCATTCCATAAAACTAAAGTATGACCCGCACTTCCTCCTCGAATGGATGAAGTAGCCAAACTTCCTGAACCATAACTTTTAATGAAAGTCCCACTTTCTGTATTCAGTAGTTCAGCAAGATTTAGTGCAGGAAGAGAGTTTAATTCTTCAGTATTCCATTTTTTTACTTGAGTTCCGACTGGTTGTTTTCTAATTTTTTCAGCAGAGATTTCTATTTCAGGAATAGCAATAATCGTATCCGTTTGTCCAAAAGAAAACAAGGAGAAAAGTAAAAAGCCAAGAAGTAAAATAATATTTTTTGTCATCTGCTAACAATATACTTACGGGTAGGAGTAAGCGGCAGATAGTTTTAGGAAGGCGAATATTTTCAAGTGTTTTCTCAAAAGAAAAAGTACTCAAAAATACCTCGATAGCCAAAGCCATAAAAGTGGATCTGTCGTTAACTTTTCCTCCGAAAGTTTTATGAAACGAAAGTACTTTGGCAGGTCTTCTGGCTCGTTCTACTTTTAATGCCTTCCCATTTTGAATTTCTTTTTTTCAAAAAAGTGGCAACTATTGAAAGCTGTGTTTAGAACTTACAGCAGCGGGGACTGCTCCGAATTCTCATCGGATTCCCTTTTCATTCCGTCCAAGGACGGAAACCATAGTGGCGCAAAGGTATAAATTAGTTTGGAATTAAAAAGAAAGTTTTTGGCAGATAAATTAAATATTTGTTTGACGTTAGGCAGAAGACGTTTTATGATTATTTTAGAGGAATTTATATTTAGGCAAATTTGACTTGGATTATTTTGAGGAAAGTAAGTCTTCCATTCCAAAACATCCTTTTCGATTTTTCATCCATTCCGCTGCCATCAGAGCACCTTTGGCAAATCCTAATCTAGAATGTGCCGTATGTTTTATTTCGATGGAGTCAATACTGGAATCGTAGTTGATAGAATGAGTTCCAGGTACATTTTCAATTCTTTTGGAAAAAATTGGGAGTTCATTTTTTTGTTGAGCAGTCTCTTTGACCCATTCAGATTTTCTAGATATTTGTTCCAAAAGACCTTCTGCAAGAGTGATTGCAGTTCCGCTTGGTGCATCTAATTTTTGAGTGTGGTGAATTTCTTCTAGAGAAATATCGTAGGTGTCGTAAGCTTCCATCATCTTCGCCAACATTTTATTAAGCTTAAAAAATAGATTGACTCCGACACTAAAATTAGAAGCATAGAAGAATCCGCCATTCAATTTTTTGCACGCAATTTCAACTTCCTCCATTTTTTCGACCCAGCCTGTAGTACCTGAAATTACTGGGACTCCACATTGAAAACATCTTGTGATATTCTCAATAGCACTTTCTGGCTGAGTGAATTCGATAGCAACGTCAGCATTTTTGAGTTGTTCGTTGGTCCAAGTATCTAAGTTTCTTAAACCCACTTTTAAAACTATTTCATAACCCTTTTCGATGGCTAATTTTTCGATGGTTTTACCCATCTTACCGTATCCGATTAATGCAATTTTCATAATGATATTCAATTAAAATCAAAATCAAAACTAAAACCAAAAAACGAAATGGATGATTTATCCAAAGTATTTCTTGATGATGGTTTTGATTTTGATTGAATTTTTAATTTTGATTTCTAGTGCCGACAACTACACTTGGAAGGCATAAAACTATTCGTACTTTCAATGAATGGTAAATTATTAGAACCACCTTCTTTTTCGAAATAAAATTGGGAGCGTTTTTTATCATAGTTTCCAACCTCATCCATATTCTGAGCATCATATAATCTACCATTAATCATAGTATATTTAATAGATTCAGAATTACGAATATCTACCAATGGATTTTTATCCAAGATTAAAAGGTCAGCCAATTTTCCTTTTATCAAAGAACCGATTTCGCTATCCATTCCAAGGTAAAGAGCACCATTCATAGTCGCTGAACGAAGCGCTTGCATATTTGTCATTCCTCCTTGCTGTAACATCCAAAGTTCCCAATGCGCACCTAAACCTTGCAGTTGGCCGTGAGCACCAAGGTTAATATTGACTCCAGCATTTTGCAATTTCGTACAACTTTGTGAAGTTAGAATATGACCATTTTCATATTCTTCATCAGGGATCATAGTTCGATGTCGAGATCTAGAATCCAACATACCTCGAGGCATAAAATTAAGCAACCGTTCTTTTTCCCACACATTTTCTTTTTGATAAAAATAGTATTCCCCATTTACGCCACCATAATTTACAATCAGGGTAGGAGTGTTATGTGCTTTAGAATTTTTCCAAATCTCAATCACATCTTTGTATATCGGAGCCACAGGTAAATTATGCTCGACTCCCGTGTGACCATCAATTACCATATTCATATTATGATAGAAAAATGATCCACCTTCTGGAACGACCAACATATTCAATTCTCTAGCAGCTTGAAGGATTTGTTGCCGTTGCTCTCGTCGAGGTTGATTATAACTTTTTACAGAAAAAGCACCATAAGCTTTCGTTCGACGAAGAGCAGATTTTGCATCTTCCACCGAGTTGATGACTGCTTTAAAATCACCTTCTGCTCCATACAAAATTGTACCTGTCGAGTACAATCGAGGTCCTACCATTTTTCCAGCTTTAATCATTTCAGCTTGGGAAAAAATCATTTCAGAATTAGAGGAAGGATCATGAGCAGTTGTAACTCCGTAGGCAAGATTTGCATAATAATGCCATTGTTTTTTAGGACTAGTACCGAATCTAAAATTACCTAAATGACCATGCACATCAACAATCCCTGGCATGATAGTTTTGCCAGTACAATCAATCACTTTTGCATCACTAGGAATGCTGATTTTTCCAGTTTCACCAACCGCCGTGATTTTATTGTTATGAACGATGAGTGTTCCATTTTCAATTACTTGATCGCCTTCCATCGTGATGATAGTCGCATTGGTAAAAGCGATTTTCCCCTCCGGTCTATCAGTCTTTAAATCAAGGTCAATCTTTAAACCTGAAGTATCTATTGGAGGAACAGAATCCACTTTGCCTAGGAAAGGAAAACGATCTTCAATAGAGTTTGTAAAATATTCATTTCCAAGCGTCCAATGTATTTTTTTACTATCCTTACTCCAATGTAAATTGATTCCAGCATCACGTCCAATTTGAGCAACTGGAACTGCTTTTGTCTTAGCAGAAAGTCCTACTGCTTGTCCAACTTTTGGCATTGGAGCAATATATACTTTGTATAAGTCTGTAAATGCTACCCATTGATTGTCAGGACTTTGCGCGAATTGATTAGCGTATTTTGTATTGAAAATAATTTGCTCTTCTGAGCCATTTAATTTTACACTTTTAAATGCTTTTTTCAAACTACCAAAAAGAAAACCACCCGTTTGAAAGAGAATTCTTTTGCCATCTGCACTAAAACTTGGATACTCTCCTTGAGGCGTTACTAAAGTATGTTTAGTGCCACTTTTGGACATCAAATAGATACCAGGTTCTTTGGAAAAGGTGTAACCCTGATGATCGTTTCCTCCTGCTTTGACATAGACAATTTGATTACCATCTGGAGAAAAACAAGGATTACGATAATTACCTTTTTTAGGAGTAAGTTTGGTGGAGTTTCCTGTTCTTAAATTTAGTTTTCGAACACTTCCTAATTCATCATCATCCCAGGTAACGTAGACAATTTCATTTCCATCAGGAGAAAATTTCGGTTCAAATTCAAAGTGCTCATCTTTAGTAATTCGAGTCGGTTTTCCATTTGGCAAATTCATTTTCCAAAGATGTCCAACTGCATTAAAAATCAACATTTTTCCATCAGGAGAAGTTCTAGCATTTCGAACTACATTTACTTGGAAATTATCTTGATCTACTTGGTTTGGGAATCGAACCGTTTCATAAACTCGATGTTTTGCATTCACCGTAAAAGCAATGTTAGAAACTTTGGTAGAAACTATATTTACCTTTTGAATTTTACCTTGTGCCCAAAAAACAATATGCTGATCGTTAGGTGTCCAAGCAAATCCTGGGTAAGTTCCAAAGATCGCCCAAGCTTCTTGTTGGTCTTTTGACATTTCATGATTCAATGATTTTTCTTCACCTGTTTCCAAATCATGAATAAACAAAACTGTCTTTGTTCTAACTCTTCGAATGAAGGCTAGTTTTTTTCCATCACGAGAAATTTGAGGACGACTTGCACTTCCTGGACCTCTGATAACTGTTTTGGTTTCTCCTTTTTTTCGATCATATCGTTTGATAACATAAATTTGAGAATTGGGATCCTTGTTGTATTGAAAATATCCACCAGGATAAACATCTTCTGAATAATAAACATATTGTCCATCAGGAGAAACGCATGGCTCATTCACATCTTGCTGATCATTTTTTCGCTTGGTCAATTGAATTCCATCGCCTCCTGTGATATGATACATCCATAATTCACCAGCTCCAAGAGAACGTTCCGAAGAGAAATGTTTTCGCCCGATGACATAATCTCCTCCATCTACCCAAGTTCCATTATTCAATAATCGAAACTTCTCTTTAGTTATTTCTTTTGCATCAGACCCATCCGATTTCATCGTCCAAAGATTATCTCCACCTCCAGCATCACTTGTAAATAATATATGTTTTCCATCAGGGCTAAATCTAGGTTGTACATCAAATGATAAACCTGTTCGCAATGTTTTCGCCTTTCCTCCGGTCATTGGAATGGTATAAATATCTCCCATCATGTCGAAGGCAATAGTTTTCCCATCAGGACTGACGTCGAGATTCATCCAGGTACCTTCGTCTGTTGTGAAATCAAATTCAGTAAATTCTCCAGGCGGATTATTGACATCCCATTTTTTCGAATCCTTCTTTTGAGCAAAAGAAACTTGAAAAAGAAAGATAAAAATCGAAAGAGTGAAAAGTTTGGTTTGCATTTTTCTCATGGTTATTAATTTTGGAAAAAAATTTAATGATCTGTTTTAAAAAAGAAGAGGTGAAGTTAAAAAAAAATGACAGGTCGAAATAAGATTTTAGAAGTTGGTTTTTATAAAGTACTGGTTATCAATTATTTAGATCTTAAAAAATATTTCTTCCTATCTTTTGTTGTCAAAAAGAATCTAAAATTTAGTTAATTTTTCTATTTTGCAATATGAATGCAACCCAAACAAAATTACCTCCTAAAGTAGACAAGCAACTTCAAAAGTTGGATGTTGAATTGACTGAGCTTTTGAAAGTCCTAAAAGACTATTCAGAAAGAGCACTCAATAAAAGGCCAGCAGAAAATAAGTGGTCTGTCTTACAAGTGATGAATCATTTGATCTTAGTGGAAGGTTATGGAAAAGCATATGTGGAGAAGAAATTAAGTTTTAACCCAGAGTTGAAAAAAGCAGGTATGGCAGGTTCATTGAGGAAATTTATGATGAATGCTTCGATTAAAATACCATTTAAGATAAATGCTCCGGCACCAGTTAGCGGAGATAATTTACCAGAAGAATCTGGTTTTTGGGAGACTGCAAAAAAATGGAAACAGCAACGCGAAGAGCTCCGAGTGTTTTTGGAAAATCTTCCTGCGGAGCATTTTAATAAAGAATTGTATAAACATCCTTTGGCTGGGAAAATGTCATTATATGGTTTGATGGATTTTAATGTGGCACATTTTAAAAGCTGTCTCTTATACACATCTCCGAGCCCACGAGACCGAGGCTGATCT
>OJFR01000651.1_pt1 | contig 11095 bp, 8 predicted proteins | sample 1594121 | NCBI WGS metagenome assembly OJFR01 (sample SAMN05416812, study PRJEB24817) | seawater metagenome | isolation source: Sea water | place: Canada:Atlantic | collected 2013-07 | reverse complement strand
CGAGATCAGCCTCGGTCTCGTGGGCTCGGAGATGTGTATAAGAGACAGCGGTAGAAGCGCACAGACGCAACATGAAAAGTAAGCTTAATATAGAGTCTTTAGCCGAACTGATTTGTTACGCCGTTGACCACGGCTTAGTGGAAAAATAAGCCATTTACACTAGCTGTGCCTCGGCCTTAGATTTTGGGATATAGAACCCCACTAAAAAGACGAAATTGCTCGACAAGGTTTGCCTTTTCGAAGAGTTTACGGATAGGTTATATTGGGGCAACTTGTAGAGGTAGATGTAAAAGATGGGGATTGGCCTTCAGGTATATCTCAGTTTTTTAACATGAAAATTATGTATGATCGTTGCCACACCTAACAAACCCAGTTAGCGGGAATTTTGCTCGCTGAAAACGCCCATACCCACCCTGCTTGGGGCGTTACACACTATTTTGGAACCAAGGAATGAAAAATTTATTTATAGTTATTGCCGCTTTGATCGCAGGGGGCTGTAATAAAATTGAGCCGAGAAGCGACTCTCCAGAAGTTGTAGTAGCTAAGATTATGAGTAACGGGGATAAGAGAATTTTGGATGACGTTCAACTTTATCTTTCTAATAAGCAAGTATACAAAGCAAAACACAAAGACGGACTAGAAGAATATGGGTTTGATGGCGCTTTTGAAGATTCATTTGACTTTACATTTGTAATTACCGAAAGCCTCAGAAGTATTGACCGTGTAGCAGTTGTAGATTGGAGAGAAGATGCACAATATGTCTTTAGTTTGTTGAACGATATATCTGAGAATACACTTTCTAAATGCAGCATATCGAAAGAGTTAGCGGCCGATATGCAGAAAACTCAGTCGAATATATCTTACTATTTGGAATCTCAAGAATCTGGTTTTTTGTTTTCAACGTGTGCAAAAAAAGTTGGGTTAGAAATAATTGGTATCGACAGTGGCACAGATTCGTTCGTCTTGTCTTTAGTGCCAAGTCGCAATGTGAAGCAGCTTAAAGCGTATTCGCAGCAACTGAAGTTAAAAATAAATACTTACGGTAACGGTGTGTAACAAGTTAAAGCAGAAATAACGGTAAAAGACATCCGTAATAAAAAAAGCGTAAAGAAAAAATAAGCTAGATTAGCGTTTTTCGAAAGACCGATATTGGCACAAACAAAGCACAATACTTATTCTTTTAAACATCTTGCTTCATAGTCATTAGGTAGGAATAAACGCTAACCAACAACCCAGCCCGACTAATAAACTTCCTGCTATACGGTTCATCCAGCGAATGTTATTGCCGCGATTTAAAAAGAGTCGCAAGCTTTTGCCCCCAGTGGCATAGATCAACATACAGAGAAACTCGCTGAGCATAATTAAGCCAACAAGCACCGTCAGTTGACCAGACAGCGATTTGGTTACGCTGATAAAAGGTGGCAGTAGGCTAATCATAAAGGCCCAACCTTTTGGGTTGGCAATAGCAGTAATAAAGCCCTGTGATGCGAGCTTGCCTCGGGATGTAGCACTGATATTTTCGCCTGTTGTAACCTGTTCATGGGCAAAAAACATTTTTATGCCTAAATACGCTAAATAGGTACCACCGACCCACTTAAATACTTGGAATACGCTAGGGTAGTTGAGCATAATGCTGGCAACACCTACCACGGCCGCAATGGCAACCAGCGCCACGCCGATGACTTCACCGGCCATCATCCACAGGGTTCGACGCACACCCACGCTCATACCCAGCGTCATGGCCAATGTCATGCACATACCTGGGGTGATAGAAACAAAGAAAAAGGTCGGAATAAATACCGCTAAAATGGCGAAATCAGGCATAAAACTGCATCCATGTAACTCATGTCATAAGGCTCTAAGCAAGTCTACTTATATTCTTGGGCGGTGCTAAGTAAAATAGTGCCCAAGAGAAAAATTATGTCACGCAGTGTATAGAGTACAGCATAAGGCACAAGGTTTGAGTTAACCTTGTGCCTTATGCGCCCATTGAGCTTACATAACTTGCGGAGCAGGTCGGGCAGGGCCGTTGCCTTAAAAGCGATTGCCCGAATGTACTTGAGCTAATCGAATAAGCTTATGGCTATTTAGCCACCTGCTCAGGACTATTTTACTAGCTGCTCAGGGTTACTTCGCCATCTGCTCAGGGCTATTTTACTAGCTGCTCAGGGCTGCTCTCTTGATCTAATGTCTCGGTTAACAGCTCTGGGTTGATGTTGTCTTTTGCTAAGCGAACGGTTAACAACTTGCGCAGCGCTGAGACGATAAAGAAGGTCGTTTCCATTGGCGAGCGATGATAAAAGCTATCCCATGCTTGGCCTTTAAACTCGGTGTAATTATCCATACGTTCAGGATGCAGCTCACTATAAGCAAGATGCACAGCGTGGCCAATTGTGACGTCTATGGTCAGTGCTTCATCGATTTGCAAACTGGGGTTTTGCTCGAAAAAACTACCCAAAGCGCTTAAGGTTTCAACTGTAAGCTGACGGTATTCTGGTGCTTGAATATTATTCAGCATTTGTTCAATGAGTAATGCAAACGCGGCTTCACCCTGCGTCATATCACTGAGCACCATGTCACTGGCAACGCGGTTGCGTTTATCCATCTTGTTACCGATCACCAAGCCTGTTGTATGCTTGAATATACTCCACACTTGCGGAATAAAGCCGGCTGGACGTCTGTCAATTACACCTTGGTGTTGACGCCATACGTACCATCCTTCAGTGGGTTCAGATAATTCTTCTAATCCTAAATCTTGGTCCCAATCTAACTTACCTGAGTGACACTCAGCGTGCAGCTCTTCGAGTTTGATAGGTAAATCCGTTAGGTTTTGGTATTCCTCAAGCACGGCTTCAATTTGATCTTGAATTTCCGAGGGCGCTAAATTCATGATGTGCTCGTACGCCTCATCAGGGGTTTTGTTGTGCTCGCGGGATATTTGGCTGGTTAACAACACAATAAGGTAACTGACTCTTACGGTAAGTAACTCACTGAACAGCTTAGGCCGTGATTTAACAAGCATACCTAGGTTGAGTAATACCTCTTGTGTCAGCACCTGATCACGCACATCTTCCCGGCAGAACTGTTTAATTTTGGTTAGTAGTTCATCATCTTGCAGTGGCTTAGAGATGAGTGATTCATCGCTGTACGCTCGGCCAACTTGTATGAACTTCTGTGCGACTAATAACGCACTGACTGACAAGCCTAAATCGCCATCGACTTTTCCGAGCAAACCAGATGCGTGACGAAGCACTGACCATAAGCGCAATCGCCCTGCTTGCAGGTAAACCTCTTCAATCAATGACCCAACAGTGTGTTGCTGTCCCTGATAGGTTATTTGAGTATCTAAGCTTTGCAATTTACTTAGGGCATCTAACAACGCGATTTGCTGGTAGAGGTTGTCTGACTGCTCTAAGCGGGCGTGCAGGGCGTCAACGTCACTTAGCACACCTATTTCCCGCTCTTGATCGGATGACAAGGCCACATGGTGCCCCGCAAGTGACAAGGCACAAGAGTGCGAAAATAAATCACTTAGGGGCTCTTTGGGTAAAACTAAATCATTGAGTTGCTCGACTCGCTCCACGGCAGAGGTGGGTGCTAATTGCGCCATAGTGCCATGTTTAACCGGTATACCATCAACTTCACCTGTGGCAATTTGCGCCATTAGCTCGAAAAACGAACTGCGATCACCACCCAACAAATTATGGGTGAGTAACACGGTCATTGTAGGGCGACCCACTTCGGTCCAATTACGGTGCAGGTAACTCAACTCGCTGGTAAAGCGGCGCACGAGAAAATCGATGTCGTAACTTAAAAAGTATTCATGTTGCATAAATGACGGGGTTAAACAGACCGCACGTTGTTTATTAAACATGTAAAAACGGCTGGTCGTCAGGCTTTTTAGCATACGCGGAATACGGCCCGTCAGGCCTAAACTATCACAACGGCCTACTTGGCCATGCACAGCAGCAATGTCTTCTGGGCGATACACTTTCACTGGCGCAATATCGCTTAAGGTTTCTGTTGCCACCCCATGTGTGGCAAGTTCTTGTTGCAGCATTTCATCTTCAGATAAGAAAATTAATTGCACCACAGGTTTCTTTTTCGGCTTAGCATGGCGGCGGCCTAATGGGTCTAAATCACCCGGGCGCAGCAAGCCATCTTCTAACATAGAGCCCAACAGAAATAGACTTTGTGCCCATACCAAAGGTACGTTTTCATTGGGTAAACGATTTTGTGATTGCGGCTCTGCTCGCTCTGCATCAATCGACTCTTGGGGAACATAGTACAGTTCAGGCAATAGTTTAAAGCCATTTTGTTCTACCAGTACTTTATCTAAACGAGCGCGGTAATGAACAATATTCGGTTTATTGTCAGTGAAAATGGCATCTAAGTATAAGTAGGCATAAAACAGAGGCCATTCAGATTCAATGTGTTCAAATTGCTTTAGTTCTTTGTCTTCGTAGTGCAATCGACCTTCATCTTCAAGCACTGTTTGATGACCATCGCGTAAAAAGCGTTTCAAGCCGAAACGACCTTCTAGCTTATTTACGATGTCGTTTCTTACTTTGTCCGTCAGGGTTTTGTCTTGCACCGCAAAGGCAGGAAAGCCAATAACGCTAAGCAATGCTGCATCGATTTCTTTGGTGTTAGACTCTCTGGGTAACATGGCACTTAAGGTTATGTTGGACTGCGCGATGTTGTCAGGAATAACGTGAATAACCGAGCTAAGGGAGCCTTTTGCACCGTATAAGTTAAAACCAGATAGGGCTTCTAGGGCCGCTTTCGCCATGCCCAAAGAGCTAGCGTTTAGTTCCACGCTACCGCTGTTACTTTTTGCTCCGCGCTCCCAAATGCCGAAATCTGGCGTGCGATAAGCGCGTTCAATGTAGTACACCAGATTTTGGATAAAACACACTTCTTCGTCAGACCAAATCACATCTAACCCAGAGGCAATCATTTGTGTCAGGGTTAATAAAAAGACCGAGGTCGCATCAATTTGTAAATGCCCCCATTCGGCATCACCCACTACGCTGTCACCAGTGGCGGTATCATACTTGGCGTGCAGGGAATCAATTGGATGGCGTGATGTTTTGAAGGCTTCGACTTTGCTTGATTGCGCCATCATGGAGCGAAGCAGGGCACGCATGAGTTTTACGGTACGCTGCTGCAATTCATATTCACGACCATTGTCGCTGTCTACATTACGATAGGCTAGGGCTAAGCCCCACACGGCTAGAATGCTGTATACGTTATCTCTTACCCATGCATCTTGATAATTTCCATGTATGGTAATGGCGGTGCTGGCCGGCAATAGGCCGCTGACCGGGTGTTGTTTATCAAGTATGACCGATTTAACTTGTTGATAATAAGCGTCTAGTTTGGTGTTTAGTTCTAAATTGTGCATACAAGATCCTAATTAATTCATAGGAAGCGAATCGATCTGCTTCCGTCTATGCGCAGCGTATCTAATTTGTGATACACAAATATGATACCCACGCTGAAAATGAGTAATGCCAAGTTGTGAATGCTTATATCATCTAACTTGGCTGGCTAATAGTGAACAATAGGTTAAAGGCCATTTCTGTGTTTCTTCGTTATGGCCATTAGCGATGCAATTTAACGATGCAATATGGCAAAAATACCAGCAAAGATTGCGCCACGGTGCGCTTAACTTATCAAGCAGTACTGCTAAAGGCCGTGTTTACGCGGGCAAAGCGCAATACACCTAAGGGCGCAAAGCGCGTTATACCTACGAGCGCAAAGCGTGATGGGCCTTGGTGACCGTCAACCATGCTTGTTTACTTAACAACAGTCTATTGTTTTAAGGATGTAACATAGCGCATATAACGCCTAACTTAAACGTTTAAGTTTTTTACGGTGTTTTTTATTTTTCTTTCACTGTTGTTCGAGAGTGAACGCTCGATAATGGTGCAAAGCAGTGCTTGAAAATGGCAAGATTTACATTTGTCGTTACAATTAGATGCAAATAAGAATTATTACTATTATGGTGTTTGTGAGATACTAAGTTTCGAAACTTGGAGGAACTTAACGAAATGCGTAATGTGATTAAAGAGTGCGTGACCTTCGTTCACCACTGGAATGAAACACTGTTTAGTTTTAAAACGACTCGACAAAAATCTTTTACCTTCGAAAGCGGTCAATTCGTGATGATTGGCCTTGAGCTTGCCGGTAAACCGCTGATGCGTGCATACAGTATCGCCAGCGCCAACTACGCCGATGAACTTGAGTTTTTCAGCATCAAAGTACCCGATGGTGCGCTTACGTCACAGTTACAAAAAATTCAGGCGGGTGATGAAGTTATGCTCACTACTCGCGCAACTGGTACCTTGGTACCTGGTTACTTACAGCCCGGTAAAAACCTGTATTTATTGAGCACAGGTACGGGCTTAGCGCCGTTTATGAGCATTATTCAAGACCCCAATATTTATGAGCAATACGACAAGATCATATTGGTTCACGGAGTGCGCTGGGCGTCAGAACTGGCTTATCAACAAGAGATCGAAGTGTCATTGCCGAACAATCCGTTCTTTGGCGATCTTGTGCAAGACAAACTACTGTATTACCCAACTGTGACTCGAGAGCCTTACCAGTACAACAGTCTAAAGACAGAGGATGGTTTGTGCACCCATGAAGGACGCATCACAGATTTACTGTTGTCGAATAAACTCACAAACGATTTGAATTTAGCGGATATCGACCCAGAAAATGACCGATTCATGCTTTGTGGTAATGACGCGATGTTAAAAGATCTGGCTGGAATATTAGATGCCAAAGGCTTTATGAAAGCCAACTCACGCTCACAAGGGCATTATGTTATAGAACAGGCATTTATCGAAAAGTAACGCATTGGCCCTTTGGCAATAGCAGAGCGGTCTAATGAGCGCGATGATAATAAGGTGGTGAGCACTAGGCTCACCGCACTGCTAATATGCCGCTCTGCGATTCAGGTCCGGTTTTATTCGAGCGTGCGTTTGACGTATTCGAACAAATATATACTCAATTCAAAACCATCACTGAAACAGGTTTGTGTATTTAACCCAGCCCTTAGATGCTTTTAATTATCGCCACGATAGTGCATTAGTTACTTATCCAGTGCGGCCCAAGTCATGTGAGGATGGATATATGGATGGGTTTGGCCTGCAAATCTAGAATCTGCCTTACTGTTTTATTAACTCGTTTAATTTTTATTTACCCAGGTAAAGCAACAAACTGCCTACAGCGTAATGGTTAAACTAATGAAAAATTTACTATTTATTTACCGCCTAAAGTGGTGAAATAGAAAAATAGTACCCACATAAACCTGAGCTATGCTCTCATTAGAAAAGGGCATTAAATGAGAATTAAATTAATAGCTATCTTATTAACTTCAGTGATTTCATCGGGATGTGCTAGCACTTCAGACAACGTAGCAAAGGACTTTTTCGATGGTGCTAATTCGAATGCGAAAAGCAGGCAGCTAGAAGAAGCTAACTCGGTATATAGCAAAAAGCGTGACTACAAAAACGAGGCAATAGAAGACTCTATGTCAGGAGTACTTACAGCTCTTTTTCGTGGCATATTTAGCTCAGGTAAAGCTAGCGATAACTCGTATTAGCCTGTTTGAGAATGTGTTTAACAAATTCATAAAACCACTTGTCCCGCATTTTGGCAGCCAATTGGCAACTAATACGCGCAATCAGGGCGACTTAGCTCACTTTACCACCCAGTGTTACGCTCGGTTATTACTGCGCGGTGAGCAATTCAAGGAATGAAAATGTACGTTAAATTAATGACAGGCTCAAAGCTTGGTAAATTTAAGCTTTGCACAACACTGTCGCTGCTTACCTTCGTCACTATGTTTGTATGTATCAATACATACGCTGCAGATAGCGATATCGACGAAATCCATAAGTTAGTCTCTGGAAATTCTCTAAGGATCGTGAATTATGCCGCAGAGAGTATTATCTATTTTGATTCAGATGGCTCATTTAGCCACCTTGCCGTGCAAGGTGAAACGAGTCAGGGGAAATGGCGGACAACGAAGGATAGTATGTGCGCAACTGTACTTCCACAGCCATATAATCCACCCAAAGAGTTTTGCCTTTACCTGAAAGGTCGTAAATTCGGTGAAACTTGGACTGAAATAGATGAGCATAACGGGGAGGTAAAGCGAACGTTGCTTAATGGGCATCCCCCTCAAAAGTAAACAACGCGCTGTGCTTGGACTTTATTGCTCCCTCTGAGGGTTATTAAGGAGCAGTGAGGTTTTTACTATTCGTCTACCAATACTTCAAAACCACCGTAAATCATGCGCTTTCCATCAAATGGCATTGGCGCGGTCGCCGGGTCAAAGCGGGGATCGTCCATACATTTTTGCATGCCTTGGTCTCTGATTTCTTTTGACGGCCATGTTATCCAAGAAAACACGATAGTTTCATCGGCTTTCGCCTTTACAGCCATTGGAAATGACGTGACTTCGCCATCTGGTACATCGCTGCCCCAGCACTCTGTACAGGAGATAGCGCCGTATTCTTGCTTAAAAATATTAATGCAGTACTTGGCGTATGCTTTGTACTCTTCTTTATTGGCGGTGGGAACTGCGACTACAAAACCATCGATATAAGACATATGTCACCTCATTAACTGGCTCGTTGATTGGTTATCGTAAACCGTTGGGATTATTAGCCTACTGGTATTTTGCCGATTTGGGTAGTGCATTTATCATACACACTAGGGATTTATACCATTCCACGTTAATAAGCAGATAGAAAAGCATTAAAAAAGGCGCAATATGTGCGCCTGTTTAAAATTGACTGGCCAGGGTTAATTTGCCTTCTGAGGCTTGAAACTCCTGACCAGAGTAGAGCGCCGTTAAGCGCTTTTCGCTTGTTTAAATAAGCTGGGGCCTGCGGCAACCAGTGACTGACCATTATCGGTATCAGTGAATTTATCGAAGTTATCTACAAATAAGCTCGCTAAATCAGTGGCCTTTGTGGTCCATTGGTTTTCATTGCTGTAGGTTTTACGTGGGTCAAGAATATCGCTGTTCAATTCACCTAGTTGCTGGGGAATTTCTAAATTGAAAATGGGTAAGACGGTGGTCTTCGCATCATCTAATGAGCCATCTAAAATTGCATCAATAATCGCCCGCGTTGCTTTAATTGAAATACGCTTGCCCGTGCCATTCCAGCCTGTGTTAACCAAGTATGCTTGAGCACCCGCGTCTTGCATGCGATTTTTAAGTACTTTGGCATATTGCGTGGGGTGCAAGCTTAAAAACGCCGCACCAAAACAGCTTGAGAACGTAGGCGTAGGCTCGGTTATTCCTCTTTCTGTACCAGCTAATTTAGCGGTGAAGCCAGACAAGAAGTAGTACTGGGCTTGCTCGGGCGTTAGCTTAGACACTGCTGGCAATACGCCAAACGCATCTGCAGTTAAGAAAATGACTTTATTAGCATGCCCGGCCCGAGAGACAGGTTTTACAATGTTGTCAATGTGATGAATCGGGTAAGACACACGGGTGTTTTCGGTTTTGCTGTTATCATCAAAGTCGATTTTGCCGTCGGCATCGACCGTCACATTTTCAAGTAGGGCATCACGGCGTATTGCGTTGTAGATATCCGGTTCGTTTTCTTTGCTTAAATTTATGGTCTTTGCGTAACAGCCACCTTCGAAATTGAACACGCCGTTGTCATCCCAACCGTGTTCGTCGTCACCGATTAACTCACGATTTGGGTCGGTAGATAGGGTAGTTTTACCGGTACCAGACAAACCAAAGAACACAGCCACATCACCGTCTTTTCCTACATTGGCGCTGCAATGCATAGAGGCAATGTTTCTAAGGGGAAGCAAGTAGTTCATCATAGAGAACATGCCTTTTTTCATCTCGCCGCCGTACCAAGTGCCGCCAATTAGCTGTACTTTTTCGGTTAAATTAAAAGCAACAAAATTCTCAGAGTTCAGCCCTTGCGCTTGCCAGTTAGGATTAGTTGTTTTCGCGCCATTCATGACCACAAAGTCAGGCTCGTAATCGGTCAATTCAGCGTCAGTAGGGCGTATAAACATGTTTTTAACGAAATGCGCTTGCCACGCGACTTCGGTAATAAAGCGTACTTTTAACCGGGTATCTTCATTAGCGCCGCAGTAGGTATCCACCACGAACAAACGTTTGCCGCTGAGCTGCTTGGTGACCAGCGCTTTAAGTTCGTCCCATACTTGGGGCGTGATCGGCTTGTTGTCGTTTTTGCCTTGATCAGACCACCACACCGTATCTTTGCTGACATCATCGCGCACTATGTATTTGTCTTTTGGTGAGCGGCCGGTGAATTTCCCTGTGTTGACGTTAACGGCACCTAATTCAGTCACAACACCCTTCTCATATCCCTCAAGATCTAGGTTGGTTGTTTCTTCAAATAACGTTTCATACGAGGGGTTGTGTAAAATTTCGCTAACATCGTTAATACCGATTTTGGCTAAATCAGCCAACAATTTTTGTACATTCATAAACTAACCCTTCATTTAATAGTGGCGGTGGATCTTATAGAGCTGCGACGGCGATCACTCAGTATGTGTATTTTAAACACTTTCAGGGTTGTTTTGAAAGTCAGTATGTAATGAAACATGGTTTATTTCATAATTTGGAAATAAATAGTCATAAAACCATTTATTTCGCCAGTTTCAGGCGGGAGTATGAGGAAATAGCTGGCTATAAAGGTGTGAAAAAGGCTATGCCATTGGAAGTTAAGCTAATTTCAGTTGGTCTTATAACTATATGATTAATAGTATTAAATTCATGTTAGGCGTATTTTGTAAACGCGACGTTAACAGATAAGCAGGTTATTCCGTTCCCGATAGGCTGAATTAGCCGCTATCATGCACTTAGCATGATAATGATTATATTTGTAATCAATTGTGAAAGCTTACAGATTGATGCTGTTTTATAGTGATTTGGCGATTGTTCAGGAAAAGGAAAAGGAAAAGTAAAAGGAAAAATTGCGCTAGGGATAAACAAAACGCTCAAAGCGCTAGGCGTAACATTAATACCATTCCACTTTAATAAGTGATCACTCAGCGAGAGTTTAAAAGGGCTTAA
>OJFR01000646.1_pt1 | contig 11183 bp, 9 predicted proteins | sample 1594121 | NCBI WGS metagenome assembly OJFR01 (sample SAMN05416812, study PRJEB24817) | seawater metagenome | isolation source: Sea water | place: Canada:Atlantic | collected 2013-07 | reverse complement strand
GATCAGCCTCGGTCTCGTGGGCTCGGAGATGTGTATAAGAGACAGATAATAAAAGTGGTCAAACGTATGTCATTCCTGTTGTTTTTCATGTATTACATGAATATGGAACAGAAAATATTTCCGATGCACAGGTGTTTGATGCAGTAAGAGTTTTGAATGAAGATTTTTCTAAAACTAATGCAGATACAAGTTTCGTCATTCCTGATTTTGATACAATTATTGGTAATCCTAATATTGAATTTAGATTAGCTCAAATAGATCCTTTTGGAAACTGTACCAATGGAATAGACAGAATATATACTCACAAAACTAATGAAGCAGATGACTTGTCTAAATTAAATATTTGGAATAGGTCTAAATATTTAAATATATGGGTGGTAAAATCAATTGGAAGCTCTGGTGTAGCCGGCTATGCTTATTTTCCATCAGCTGTAGATCCACTTATGTTAGCTGGTATCGATGGTATAGTTATTCTTAACAATTATGTAGGGAGTATAGGCACATCAAATTCTATAAGATCTAGAGCTTTAACACATGAAGTTGGACATTATCTTAATTTGCAGCATCCATGGGGAGCAAACAACGATCCTGGTATTGTATGTGGAGATGATGGTGTTTATGATACTCCTGAAACAAAAGGGTTTACAACTTGTCCAACAAATCCTAATAATGCAGCAATATGCAACAGTTCAATAATTGAGAATTATCAAAATTTTATGGATTATTCATACTGTTCGAGAATGTTTACAATTGGACAAGCGAATAGAATAGAAGCTACTTTAAATAGTTCAATTAGTAGCAGAAATAACTTATGGAAACACTCTAATTTAGTAGAGACAGGTACTGATGTTCCATCTTCTGTAAATAATTGTACTCCTATTGCTGATTTTAGCTCAAATATGAGGTTAGTTTGTCAAGGAGATAATATAACTTTTAATGATGCTTCATGGAAAGCAGATATTAATGCTGTAAACTGGACTTTTAATGGAGCTAATCCTATTAGTTCTACATTAAGCAATGTAAATGTTACATATAATAATTTATATTGGCAGGATGTTACTTTAACTGCAACTGGAAATTCAGGGTCAAATACAATAACAAAACAAAACTATGTTTATGTATCGCCACCTTGGGCTGATTATATAGGTGCTTTTTCAGAAAGTTTTGAAAATTCTGTGTCAAATCAATTGTGGTTTTCTATAACTAATGAAAACAATACATCAAAATGGCAGGTTATAAATTCTGTGGGATTTACAGGAAGCAAATCTATGTACTTAAATGCTCATAGTGAACCAGTTTATTCTCCAACTTATACACCTGGAATTGGACGAAATGATATTGATGGATTAATTAGTCCTTCTTTTGATTTATCTTTAATATCTTCAGGAGTCTTAACATTTAAATATTCAGGTGCTACTAAAGCTACAACATTAGGAGATATAACAGAAGAGTTTAAGGTATATGCTTCTTTAAATTGTGGAAAATCTTGGCTGCCATTAAAGACTATTCAAGGAATTGCTCTTGCAAATGCAGGTTCATATAGTAATCCTTATTTTCCTACTCAAAGTTCTCAATGGGAAACTATATCAATTAACTTACAATCAATACTACAAGTTTCTAATGTTAGATTTAAGTTTGAATATAAGAGTGGAGCAAAGAGTAACAATCTATTTATTGATGATATTAATATTTCAGGAGTCGTTGGTTTGGATGATATGAATATGAATAATTCGAAATTTAGTGTTTATCCAAACCCTTTTAATAATAATGCTTCTTTAGTATATTACCTTTCAGAAGACCAACAAATTAAAATTAGTATTTATGATTTATTAGGTAATGAGATGTTAATAATATTGAATGAGTTTCAAGTAAATGGATTACATGAAATTGCCTTTAATAAAGAAAATTTATCTTCGGGAGTATATTTACTTAAACTAAAAGGGAACAATGGAACTGTATTGCATAAGAAAGTAATAATAAACTAAATTTATAAGAGCAAGAAGATATTTAAATATCTTTTTGCTCTTAATTTTTTAAAATATATATCATGAAAAAACTAACCTTATGGGTAATATTATCACTGTGTTCAATTAATTATTTTTCACAAATCATTACTATAAAAGATAAAAAAACTAATTTACCGATAGAAATGGTAAGTATAGTCAGTAACCAGCCTCGTGTGGCAACTTTTACCAATGCTAAAGGTCAAGCTGATATTACTGATTTTAAAGGTGCTGAAAAAATCGAATTGAGATTAATAGGCTACAAACCTGTCCAAAAATCTTATGCAGCATTAGACTCTATGTCTTTTCAAATTACTTTAGAAGATGCAGGTCTTTCTTTAGATGAAATTGTTGTTTCTGCTACACGTTGGACTCAAAATAAACATGATGTTCCGGAAAAAATCACTACCATTTCTACTAAGCAAGTGGCATTACAAAATCCACAAACAGCAGCCGATTTGGTAGGTATTTCCGATGAGGTGTTTATACAAAAAAGTCAACAAGGAGGTGGAAGCCCAATGATTAGAGGTTTTGCTACTAACAGGTTGCTTTATACGGTTGACGGAGTAAGGATGAATACCGCTATTTTTAGAAGCGGAAATTTGCAAAATGTTATTTCTTTAGATCCGTTTGCTATTGAGAATACAGAAGTATTGTTTGGACCAAGTTCTGTCATTTATGGTAGTGATGCTATTGGTGGAATAATGAGTTTTAAAACACTTACACCACAGCTTTCTGCCGTAAAAGGCAAAGAAATAGTTGTAGGAAAAGCCGTAACTCGATATTCTTCTGCCAATAACGAAAAAACGGCTCATTTCGACATTAATGTAGGATGGAAAAAATGGGCAATAGTTTCTAGCATAACAGCTAACGATTACGGGAATTTAAAAATGGGAACTTATGGACCGAACGAATATTTGCGTCCGTATTATGTACAACAACAGAATGATACAGATCTAGTGATGGTAAATGAAGATGAGAAAGTGCAAGTTCCTTCAGGCTATACCCAGCTAAATATGATGCAAAAAGTCCGTTTTAAACCAAATAACCAATGGGATATTGAATATGGGTTTCATTATTCAGAAACATCAAATTATTCTAGATACGACAGGCACTTACGCACCAGAAAAGGATTGCCTCGCTACGGAGAATGGTATTATGGTCCTCAAATTTGGATGATGAACAATTTAACAGTTACTCATACCAAAGACAATCCGCTTTATAATGAAATGACCATAAGATTGGCTCAACAATATTTTGAGGAAAGTAGAATTAGCAGAGACATTAACAAAAGTGAAAGAGAAAACAGGTTGGAAGAAGTTGATGCTTATTCGGTTAATATTGATTTTAGTAAAAATATGGGCGAAAAAAATAAATTGTTTTATGGTGTTGAAGCAGTGAATAATGATGTGAGTTCATTCGGAACAAATGATGATGTTTCAACAGGAATAACCGTACCCGGTCCTAGCCGTTACCCACAAGCAACTTGGGCATCTTATGCAGCATACCTGAGTGCTCAATTTCATTTAAGTAATAAATTGTTGATGCAAACCGGAGTAAGGTACAATGCTTTTGTGTTAGATGCTCAGTTCGATACCACTTTTTATCCGTTCCCGTTTACTACGGCAAAACTCAATAATGGTTCTACAACAGGAAGTTTAGGCTTTAAATTTAATCCTACCGAAAAATGGTCGTTTAGTTTAAATGCATCCACTGGATTTAGAGCCCCCAATGTAGATGATGTTGGAAAAGTATTCGATTCAGAGCCGGGAACTGTAGTAGTTCCAAATCCGAATTTAGAAGCAGAATATGCTTACAATATTGATTTTGGAATAGCAAAAGTATTTGGAGATGCAATAAAAATTGATGCAACTGCTTTTTATACCTTGCTAGATAATGCAATGGTAAGAAGAAGTTTTTTGTTAAATGGCTTAGACAGCATAGTTTATGATGGTACATTGAGCCAAGTACAAGCCATACAAAATGCAGCTGTAGCTCATGTTTACGGAGTGCAAGCAGGCATAGAAGTTAAGTTTCATTCGGATTTTAGTATCACTTCTCGTTTTAACTACCAAGTAGGAGAGGAAGAGTTGGAAGATGGCTCTACAAGCCCTTCCAGACATGCTGCTCCTTGGTTTGGAACAACTCGGTTGACTTATACTAATAAAAAAACCAGCTTACAACTCTATGTTGCTTATAGCGGTGAGCGTGCTTTTGATGACATGCCTGAAGAAGAAAAAGGAAAAACTGAAATTTATGCTATAGACATGGATGGTAATCCTTACTCGCCTTCGTGGTACACATTGAATTTTAAAACCATGCACCAACTCACAGATTATTTTGTAATAAGTGCCGGCTTAGAAAACATAACCGACCAGCGTTATCGCCCATACAGTTCGGGCTTAGTAGCTGCCGGTAGAAATTTTATACTCTCACTTACAGCTAAGTTTTAATACATATACACCAGTCAGGTTTTTAAAATCTGACTGGTGTTTTTTGTTTATTCTTTTATACTGAAACTTAGTAATTCCGAATTTTCGGGATTGCTTAGTTACAGTTATACTCGCAACCAAAATGGTTGAAGAACCTGAATAGATATATTGTTGCGGTATGCTAATTTTTAGCTACATTTGTTTTTTTAATAAATTAAAACACATGGAATACAACAATATTTTAGTAACTCAAGAAAACAACATTGCACAGGTTACCATTAACCGACCAAATCAATTAAATGCGTTGAACTCTTCTACCATAGCAGAATTGAGCCAAGCATTTAAAGCATTAGAAGCAGATAAAAATGTTCGCGTAATCATAATTACCGGTTCTAGCGAAAAAGCTTTTGTTGCCGGTGCAGATATCAAGGAGTTTTACCAATTTGATGTGGAAGAAGGAAAAAAATTATCTGCAGAGGGACATCACAAATTATTTGATTTAGTAGAAAATTTAAGCACTCCTGTAATTGCAGCAGTTAATGGGTTTGCCTTAGGTGGCGGATTAGAATTAGCCATGAGTTGTCATTTTAGAATTGCTTCCGACAATGCCAAATTAGGTTTGCCAGAAGTAACGTTAGGCGTTATTCCTGGTTATGGAGGAACACAACGATTGGCTCAATTGGCAGGTAAAGGTAGAGCCATGGAAATGATTATGACTGCTAAAATGATTTCCGCAGAAGAAGCAGCCAGCATTGGTTTAGTCAACCAAGTAGTTACACAAGAAGAATTGTTGTCAACTTGCCAAAAAATAGCTCAAAAGATAGCTTTCAATTCGTCAACAGCCATTGCAAGTGCAATAAAAGCGGTAAATGCTGGTTTTAAAGACGGTGTAAATGGCTATGAAATAGAAATTAGTGAGTTTGGTAAATGCTTTGGAACACCCGATTTTGTTGAAGGAACAAATGCATTTATTGAAAAGCGTAAACCAGAATTTAGTTAAAAGTTTATAAAGTAGAAAGTTTGATAGATGAAAATAGATAGGTTTGAAGATATAATAGTATGGCAAAAATCGAAACAGCTTACTCTTACTATTTATAAAGAATTTAAGGATAGTAGAGATTTTGGTTTTAAAGACCAGATTCAAAGAGGTTCTTTCTGGATTAATAAAAACTTTATAAACTTTTAACTTTACAAGCTTTCTACTAAATGAGCAACCCTCTAAAAAAACTTGCCGGACAAACAGCTATTTATGGGCTTACAAGCATAGTTGGACGTTTGCTCAATTGGTTTTTGGTGCCTATATATATCGGAACAGCGAAATTTACGCCCGATCAATACGGAATTATTACCGAAATGTACTCCTACGTAGCATTTTTAGTGGTGTTTCTAACCTACGGCATGGAAACTGCTTTTTTCCGTTTTTCTACCTTGCAAGAGCACGATAATAAAAAAGTATATTCTACTATTATTTATTCGCTTTTCACCACTTCTTTCGTTTTTATTGCATTGGCTTTTTTGTTTGATCAATCTATTGCTAATTGGCTGAAATATCCCAATAATAAAGAATTTGTAACTTGGTTTGCTATGATAGTTGGTTTAGATGCCGTTGCTTCTATTCCTATGGCGAAATTAAGAGCAGATAATCGTCCCATAAAATTTGCTGTTATCAATTTTGCGAATATTGGTGTAAATATTGGCTTAAATTTATTTTTCTTAGCCTATTGTTTACCGATGTATAAAGCTGGAGAAACCAATTGGCTCATTGAAACTTTTTATAACCCCGAAATAGGTGTGGGTTATGTTTTCATTGCGAACCTTATTGCGAGTATTGTTAAGTTTTTATTGTTACTGCCCGATATGCTAAAAGCTAAATTTAGTGTTGAATTCGTATTGCTTAAAAAAATGTTTATTTATGCATTGCCTTTATTAGTTTTTGGATTGGCAGGAATTGTAAATGAAACTATCGATAGGATTATGCTAAAGAGAATGTTGTTTGAGAGCAAAGGTGAGTTGGAGACTATGACTCAAATAGGAATTTATGGTGCTTGTTATAAAGTTTCTATCATTGTTACACTGTTTATTCAAGCGTTTAGATATGCCGCAGAACCTTTCTTTTTTGCTCAGGAAAAAGAAAAAAATGCCAAAGAAATTTATGCTAGTATCATGACTTATTTTGTTATTATTTGTGCTACCATCTTTTTGGGAGTGATGTTGTACATCGATATTGTGAAATATTTTATTCCCAACGAAGCCTATTGGGAAGGATTAAAAGTTGTTCCCGTATTACTTTTTGCCAATATTAGTTTAGGTATTTATTATAATCAATCTATTTGGTACAAATTAAGTGGAAAAACAAAATATGGAGCCTACATTGGTATTTTGGGTGCTTTTATTACAGTGTTGTTAAATTACATTTGGATTCCAGTATTTGGTTACGTTGGTTCTGCTTGGGCAACATTAATTTGTTATTCGTCTATGTGTATTATTTCATTTGTTCTAGGACAAAAACATTACCCCATCAAATACAATTATTTTAAAATTGGGATATATTTAGGCTTAGCACTATTACTTTATTTTGCAACAACTCAATTTACCATAGAAAATTTCTATATCAAACATCTTATACATACGTTAATAATTTTTGCATTTTTAGGATTTATTTACGCCATCGAAAGACCAAAAAAAGTGGTAATTTAGCCGTCAAGTTAAAAAGTTTGAAGTTTGATGTTGTTGAACCTCAAACTTCAAACCTGAAACCTCAAACCAATAATTATGCGAATAAAAATAGTAAACAAATCCAATCATCCACTACCTCACTATGGTACGGAAGCCGCTGCCGGTGTAGATTTAAGAGCTAACATAGAAACACCAATAACGTTAAAACCATTAGAAAGAACATTGGTAAAAACAGGTTTATTCTTAGAGTTGCCTGTGGGTTACGAAGCTCAAGTTCGTCCGAGAAGCGGATTGGCCTATAAAAATGGCATTACCGTATTAAATTCTCCCGGAACTATTGATGCTGATTATAGAGGTGAAGTTGGCGTAATTTTAGTTAATCTCTCTAACGAGTCTTTTGTAATTGAGAATGGAGAAAGAATTGCTCAATTGGTAATTGCTAAGCACGAGCAAGCCGAGTGGGAATTAGTAGAAGAATTAGTTGAAACTGAAAGAGGAGCAGGAGGGTTTGGAAGTACAGGGAAGAAATAATTAATAATGTACCAATTTATTAATGTAGCAATTTTAATTTCATTGTTACACTGATAAATTGTTTAATTAAGGAATTGATATAATGAAAATAATAGTACCAATGGCAGGAAGAGGTTCAAGATTAAGACCTCATACGCTAACTATACCAAAACCATTAATACCAATTGCAGGGAAACCAATTGTACAACGTTTGGTAGAAGATATTACTAAAGTTTGTGGTGAACCTGTAGATGAAATTGCTTTTATTATTGGTGATTTTGGAATAGAAGTAGAAAATCAATTAGTAAGTATTGCTGAAAACTTAGGAGCAAAAGGGAGTATTTACTATCAGGAAGAAGCATTAGGAACGGCTCATGCTATTTTGTGTGCTAAAGATAGTTTAGAAGGAAAAGTAGTAGTGGCTTTTGCCGATACTCTGTTTAAAGCAGATTTTAAAATGGATGATGCCGCTGAAGGCATTATTTGGGTCAATCAAATTGACGATCCACGAGCTTTTGGTGTTGTAAAACTTAATGAAAATAATATTATTACCGATTTTGTAGAGAAACCTCAAGAATTTGTTTCCGACCTAGCCATTATTGGAATTTATTACTTTAAAGATGGAGCTTATTTAAAAAATGAATTACAATATTTAATTGATAATGACATTAAAGAAAAAGGCGAGTACCAATTGACCAATGCCTTAGAAAATATGAAACAAAAAGGGACAAAATTTGCTCCCGGAAAAGTAATTGAATGGCTAGACTGTGGAAACTATGCAGCTACTGTTTATACTAACCAACGCGTTTTGGAGTTTATTAAAGATGAAACCATTATTGATGCTTCACTTCAAAAAGAAAATACGGTAATTATTGAGCCATGCTACATTGGTAAAAATGTAAAAATCAGTAATTCAGTTATTGGTCCTCATGTTTCTATCGGAGATAATTGTGAAATAAATAATGCCTTAATAAGCAATTCATTAATACAAAAAAATACTCAAATACAAACAACAAACATGGTTAATTCTATGGTAGGAAATTTTGCCAAAATTACCGGAAAAGCGCAAGAATTAAGTGTTGGAGATTACAACGAACTAAGCTAATATACATGTCATTAAACACATTCATAAAACTTTTTATTCCATTATTATTTTTGGTCGCTTGTAGTTCTCAAAAAGATACAGTAAGCTCTAAGCAAAAAATTAAAGAAGCTACTGTACTTAATGAAAAACAAAAGCTAGAGTTAGATTTTTTATTCCATGAAGCTAATAAACAAAGACTGTTAGGTAATTACGAGCAAGCGTTGGTAATTTATTCTAAATGTGTTAAAATAAATCCTAACCAACCATTTTTTCATTATGAATTAGCCAATTTGTATAATATGGCTAATCAGCAGCAAATTGCACTCCAATATGCAGAAAAAGCTGTTCAATTAGATCCTAACAATAAATGGTACAGGTTGCAATATGCCCAATCTTTGCAAGAAAGTGGAGATACAGAAAGTGCAATAAAACAGTACGAAAAGTTGATAGAATTAGAGCCAGAGAATGTTGATTTATATTTTGACTTGGCAAGAATGCAATTATATTCAGAAAAGTATAAAGACGCCTTGATAAATTTAGATGAAATCGAAAAACGTATAGGAATAAGTGAAGAAATTGTAAGACAAAAAGAAAAAATATACATTAAGTTAAATGATATTGAAAGTGCGGCTGCTGAGGTTCAAAAATTAATTAATGCATATCCTGATGAAATTCATTACAAAGGATTATTAGCAGATTTATACCTGGCAAACGAAATGCCCGAAAAAGCATTTGAAATTTACCAACAAATTTTAGAAAAAGACCCTCAAAATCCTTATGCACATTTGTCTTTATACGATTATTATAAAGCAAAAAATGAAAATGAAAAAGCATTGGAAGAAGCAAAATTGGCTTTTCAAAGTCCAGATTTAGATATAGATACTAAAGTGCAAATTTTACTTTCTTATTATTCTTTATCTGATAAGAGTGTAACTCTAAAAAAAGAAGCTTTTGAGTTGAATAAAATTCTTATAAAAACACATCCGGAAGAAGCAAAAGCTTATACCATTTATGCTGATTTTTTATTAAGAGAAAATAAATTAGAAGGAGCTAAAGAAAATTATTTAAAAGCCATTGAGTTTGACAACTCTCGTTATCCAATTTGGAATCAATTGTTGTTTTTAGAATCGGAACTTAACGATAAGGAAGGGTTAGAGAGAGATAGCAAGAGAGCAACAGAATTATTTCCAAACCAACCAATACCTTACCTTTTTTATGGGGTCGTACAGTTAGAAAATAAAAACTATAAAGAGGCTACTGAATATTTAGAAATAGGAAAAGACTACGTAATTGATAATCCACCACTTAAAACTCAGTTTTATGCTACCTTAGGTGATGCTTATAACAGCATGAAATTATATGATAAATCTGATGCGGCATACGAAAAAGCATTGGAAATTGATAGTAAAAATATACATGTATTAAATAATTACAGTTACTTTTTATCACTTAGAGAAGAAAAATTGGAACGCGCAGAAAAATTATCAGCTCTTTGTAATGAATTAGAACCTAACCAGCCTAATTATTTAGATACGTATGCTTGGATTTTGTATAAACAAGGCAAATATGTACAAGCAAAAGAGTGGTTAGAAAAAGCGGTGAGTGTTGGTGGTGATAAAAATGCTGTAATATTAGAACATTTAGGAGATGTTTTGTATCAACTCAATCAGCCCAAAGAAGCATTAAAATATTGGAAAAAAGCTAAAGAATCAGGCGAAGGTTCTGAGTGGTTGGATAAAAAAATAGCTGAAGGTAAATTGTATGAATAGAAGTAACCGATTAGTATATATTTTTCTACTAGTTTTAATAAGTCTTTTTGCATGTAAATCAAGGCAAAAAACTGTTACTACCGATTTTGGTAGAATAAAACATATTTCTGATAAAAATCTAATTGACAGCCTTGAAAAAAATGAATTTCAGTTTAATGTGCTTTCTGCAAAAGCTTCTATAAAGGTTATTGATGATAAAGAAACTTCTTTTAAAGCTCATATCAGAGTAAAAAAAGACAGTGCTATTTGGGTTTCTATTACACCATTATTAGGAATTGAAATGGCTAGAGTATTAATTACTAAAGATAGTGTAATGTTTTTAAATAGAATTGATAAACAATATTTTGTGGGTACTTTTGATTATATTAATAATAAATTTGGAACTGATTTAGATTATCAAATGTTAGAAGCTGTGATTGTTGGGAATAGTATAGAGTTTGAGAAAGAAGAGAAAGACATTATTACGAATGTGGATAAGAAAAAACATGCTTATTATATTAGTACCGAGAAGAAAAGAAAAGTGAGGAAAGACCTAAAGAAAGATAAAAATAAATTAAAAGAACTCACTCAAGCAATATGGTTATCACCTGAAACCTTTAAAATTATTGAGTTAATATTATCAACTCCAAAGTCTGACCATTCTTTAGTGAGTAAGTATAGCTGTCTCTTATACACATCTCCGAGCCCACGAGACCGAGGCTGATCTCGT
>OJFR01000640.1_pt1 | contig 11276 bp, 5 predicted proteins | sample 1594121 | NCBI WGS metagenome assembly OJFR01 (sample SAMN05416812, study PRJEB24817) | seawater metagenome | isolation source: Sea water | place: Canada:Atlantic | collected 2013-07 | reverse complement strand
CGAGATCAGCCTCGGTCTCGTGGGCTCGGAGATGTGTATAAGAGACAGTACCAATGCTGTAAAAATTAGGATTTGTTTTTTTCTCATTTTTCGAATTTTCATTTAAAATATTGGGTCTCAGAAATTTTCACTCAAAAAATATTTTGAGGAAAATTTCTGAACCCAATTAAAGACACATGAAATTAAATTTATCTAAAAAAGTCACTTTTTGTTAAAAAAAACTTGATATCAATTATTTATTACTTCAAAAGATTTTATCAAAGAGCCTTTATCCATAGTCGTTTTTAAAAAATACCTACCCGCAGATAAAGCTTCCATCTCGATAGTGTTTTTTAATTCAGAAGTCTGGAGTGTATATATTTTTTTTCCTGTGAGATCGAAAATTTCAATCACAGCCTCTTCCATACAGTCTTCAAAATCAATAGAAAATTCTCCATCATTTGGGTTTGGGTAAATATTAAACCCATCTCCTTCGCAGGTTACTTCTAATGTTTCTGTCGTTACTCCTAAGAAACTTCCACACCCATTTGCATCTAAAACTAACACCGTATATGTCCCATCAATTTGAGTACTGGTATCTTCCTCATCATCATAATCTCCTGTTCCATCCATACTCCAATCAAAAAGATAAGGTGGTGTTCCACCAGTTACTGTTAAGTCAATTTCATTGATTTGAGGTGATGAAGAATTATCTACATTTGCGCTTAATTCTAAAGGAGAAGGTTGAGTAATTTCGATGGTATCTTTTTGGGAACATCCATTTGCATCGGTAATTTGATAGGAGTAATTTCCGATCGCAAGATTTGCAAGATTGAAATTTTCTTCTTCTAAAAATTGATCCCAGATAATCGTAAAAGGAGCCTCTCCCCCACTTGCCGAAATAAAAACTTCTCCATCTTGAGATTCGAAACAACTGAGATGATCCAAGCTAACTACATTGGTTTTTAAATCATCCACGACATTAATCTCGAAAGTGCAAATCTGAGGACTAGTATTCAAATCTATGATTTGATAGAGAACAATCGTTTTCCCAAGAGGAAATATATCGCCGCTAGAAATATTTGAAGAAAACGAAACACTACAATTTCCCACAGGTTCTGTCCAAAATACCTGAGCTTGGCAACCTGAACTATTTGCTGATACTGTCATATTGGAAGGGCAGGCAAAGATGAAAGGCGCATCATAAATTGATATCGTAGTCTCACAACTATCAATATTTCCATTCTCATCTACAACGGTCAAAGTAACTTGATGTACTCCAATATCATTACAATCAAAACTGTTTTTTGAAGAGGAAAGAATAACTTCGGTGCATAAATCATATGAACCATTGTCTAGCATTGCAGGAGTGATTTCAACTACCCCACTCTCATCCAAATATACTTCAACATCTTGACATAAAACTACTGGTGGAACCTTTTCCGAGCCTCCATCCTCAATTATCCAAATATCAGACGAAATCATATTTACTCTCGCCGCACCTCCCTCACAATAGATACTATATCCTCCATGAAAACTAAGACTATCTCGCAATTCTAGATTATTCCAACTTATGAGTAGCTTATCATAATTAGATGTAGACAAGGTCGCTTGATTCAAAAAACGAGTCATATTAGTCACTTGACTCACATCCCAATTTCCTAGGTCTTGATCAAATGCATAAGCATACTCAAACATCGAATTCATACCTTTCACATTTCCTACATTCCAATTACTAATATCCTGATTAAACACAATAGCAGAGTTAAACATATTTTGCATGTTTGTCGCATTACTAGTATTCCAATTGCCGATATCTTGATTGAACTTATATGCATGAAAAAAGGTATAATTCATATTGACGACTTGACTTACATCCCAATTACTTATGTCTTGATTAAAATTAGCAGCACCTGCAAAAATCCATTCCATTTTGGTAACCTTACTTACATCCCAGCTACTTATGTCTTGATTAAAAACAGTTGCTCCTTTAAATGTATAAGCCAAACTTGTAACATTCTGCGTATTCCAATTACTAATATCTTGATTAAATTTATATGCTTTCTGAAACATACCTTTCATAGAAATTGCAGCTTGGGTATTCCAAGTTGTAATATCTCCATTGAATTCATGCGCTTTATTAAATATCAAACCAAGGTGAATTCCATTGCTTACATCCCAATTATTCAAAGGTTGATTAAATACAAAACAACTTGAAAACATTGCCCCAAAACTGGTTACATTACTTACATCCCATTTGTTAAGTGGTTGATTGAACGAATTACAACCAATAAACATTCTTTGCAAATTTGTCGCATTACTCATATCCCAATTATCCAAAGGTTGGTTAAATAGAGAACAGTTTGCGAAGGCAAAATAAAAATTAATGATATTGCTAACGTCCCAATTTTCGATATTTGAATTCAAAGAAGAGCAACCAGAAAAGGTAGCTTGAAAACTAGTTACATTGGAAAGGTCAGGTGCATCTGTAGCACTAATATTTAAATTCTCACAACCTTGAAAGGAACCTTGCATAGATTTCCAATCAATATTCCCCCATTGAGAGATATCAATAATTTTAGCTTGATCACCTCCATTCTTAAAATATATTTTTGGGAAATCACCTTTTATCTGAATTGTATAAATTCCTACATTTCCGAAATCATGAGTAACAGAGCCTGTAATTCCAAACTCATCAAATATTCCATCATTATCCCAATCCACATCATAATAATAACTATAGTTGATTGTTGAATCAACAGGAATCGTGATAGAATTACTATTTGAAGTCCCTATATAATCAGTTTTCCAAGTAGTGATAAATGCCCCCTGTGCACTCATATCAATAATAAAAAAGAGAAAAATCATAATTATAAGCATGCTTCGCCCAATACGAGGTGTAATATTTCGAGTCATAAATAATAGATTATATGTAAGTAAATTTTCTTTTTGGTTTGGCGAATGATGAGAAGAAGGATTTAAAAAATCGTTTCTATCATTTCAACATTCGAAAATATTTAAGGCGAAAAGTTTACCAAGGCAGGGGAAATCAAACTACGAAATCGTCCAAATGTGCGGAAAATCGTCCAATCTGGTAACTATTTGTCCAGAATTGCACAAAATTGTCCAAATTGGCATGAAAAAATTTGAAGAATTAGTTTTTGTGGCTGTTAAAATAGGCAGATGGTAGGATGCCAAATCGTTCTTTATAAAGTTTAGAAAAATAGCTAGGACGTTTCATGCCAACGGAAGATGCTACCTCTTTTACCGTTTTGACATCACCTGCCTCTAACATATTTTTCGCTTTATTTAATCTAAGCTCCTGAATATATTGATTTGGAGTCATCTGAGTGAGTGATTTTACTTTTTCATAAAAAATGGATCGACTAATTTCCATCTTATCAATAACATCGGGTAAATACAAATCAGAGTCGTCCAATCTTTCTGTTACGATAGCTTGAAATTGTTCCAACCACAATTCATCTTTCTTGTCCAACCGTTCTTTCATTGCTTCAATCTGTTCCGTTTGGGTTTGAATAATTTTTTGACCTTTAAAAATTTGTTCCGTTCTTTCTCCTACTAATTTTTCTAACTCTATTTGTCTACTTTTTAAATGTGTCGTTCGTAATTTGATCAATATCCAAATACTCAAAACAGTACCTAATAAAACAAAAAACCAAAAAGTAGGAGTATGAAAAATTGGTTTACTAATTTTCATAGGAATCGTCATCATTTTTCCAACTTGTTTCCCATTTTTTTGAATGGCTTTAACTTTTAATTCATAGGTTCCAGGATGCATTCCAAAAAGTTCAACATGATGATCCGAGCTAATTTTCTCTTTAAATGCAGGCAATGATTTCCTATATTCTCCAATTGGTTCTAGTGTATAATGTAAATTAACTTTATCCGTCCAAAACATATTTGGGCTCGTTATTTCAAAATCAATTACCCTAATTCCAGCTCCAAGATTCATCAAATCAATTTCCGAACCATCGGCCATTTTATCCTTGAATGCATTTAATCCAAAAACGGAGGTATGATTCAACTCTAATTTAAATTCATTCTTTTCTATTTTTTCTTTTTGAAAATCATTGGGATGAAAACCCGTCACTCCATTTTGAGTACCAAAATAAATATGGCCATCCTCAGATTGGAAATGTGAAATTCGATTAAATTCATTATCACTTATTCCATCTTCTTCATTGTAAATCGTAAAACTCTTAGACTCCTTTTGAAAACGAATAATTCCATTAAAACTGCTCATCCACAAATTTTCAAAATCATCCTCATAAACTGAATAAATATTATTGGTCAAAAATCCATGAGTCTTATTAAATTGTTCAATTTCATTCGTAGCCTTGTTCCATCGAATCAACCCAGCATCTTCAGTTGTCAACCAAAATACGCCTTGCTCATCTTGATGCATGTGTTGAAATTTGTTAGAAGGAAGTTGATATACTCCTTCCCTATTTTTACCATAGCCTGAGATAATTCCTTTTTTAGGATCTAGTTGATATAATCCATTAGAACTTCCCACCCAGATTACACCATTTTTATCTTTATAAAAAAACAAGACTATTGCATCTGCCAATTCTTCAAACTCATTGTATTTTTTGAATTCATGTAATTCTCCATTTTCGATAAATGCTAGTCCCTTTTTCCCAATCCAAATCCGATGATCTATATCTTCAAATAAGGACCAAATTCTAGGATCTTCCCCTACTTGATCATAAACTTTTAAGATTTGATTTCCTGGTTCATTGAGTTTGAAAATTTTTCGATAGGCTGTCCAAAGTTGTCCATCACTAGCTTTTAGAATATCAAAATTAATAGGTAACTTAGAAAGCGATGGAATTAATTTTTCACTTTCTAAATCAATAATTTTAAGGCCATCATAAGTATTGACATATAGATTCTCTTGTTTCTCAAAAATACCACGGCATTGAAAAAGTATTTTATTTGTCTTTTTATTTCGATCTAAATATTTTTTAAATCTTCTCTTTTGTATTCGAAAAAGTATGGCATTAAATTTCCCCGTCCACAAATTATCATCTTTATCAAGGCAAGCAATCCTTGCCATGGTTTCATGTTTTAATATTTGATTTCCATTTTCATCAAACAAATAAATATGTTGGCCTTGATTAACCCAAACTTGATTCTTGGCCTTGTCATAAAGTAAAAGTGAAAAACTTCCTTTTTCTTGTTGAAGGGGGAATAAAACCGAAAGATATTTTCCAGCTGATAATTTTTCAAAAACTTCTACGGAAGATTGATCTTGGTAAACCCAAAATTTTTGATGTGTTCCAATCACATTAAAGAAATGCTCATTCAATGCATAATTTGAAGTGTATAACAAATCCCCCCTTGGAGAAACCAGGCCTAATTTACCATTGATCTCCCCTACCAGGTAATCATCTGAAAGAATTGAATTTGGTTTAAAATTTTCTGGTAATTGAACAAGCTGGAAAAGAGTGCTTGGAGTGTATTTCCAAAGTTGATTTTTGGCAAAAAAGAATAATTGTTTTTGTTGATCTTCATAAAAATTTTGAAGGTCTTTTATTTCGAAAGGTGCTTGGTTTCCAAATTTTTCTTCAAAAGAAATAACACTATCTCCTTCAACATCTAGAATATCAATAGATCGAACATGTTTTCTTTCATCTACTCTCTTGGTATTAAACAACCATAAAAAATTGTCTTGATCTTTTTGAATAAAGTTTATTTCTCTTCTTGATAATTGACCTTTTTCCTTAACCCAATATTTCCATTTATAACCATCATAAAAATTTAACCCTTCATCCGTTCCTATCCACATACCATCAACTTCAGGATAAAAAGCAAGTACTTTATAATGCGATAGCCCTTCTTCCATCCCAATCTCACGAGTTTCCGCAAAATAATCTTGGCTGGATGATATGTGAAAATTAAAAATCAAAAATAGAGTTAAGCCTATTTTAATATTTTGGAACATGCATCACGTATTTATAGGTTTCACCTATAAATACGAGTAAAAATCTTAATATGTTTCTCTTTTTAAGTCACTTTATTAAGCTACTCTTCCTCAAAAAAACAGCTCAACCTTCCGGCCAAACGACTTATCCTTAAATTTCAATTCACTAGAAATTTAATATCCGAACAAATGATCTATTTCATTCTATTTTTGATATTTTGTCATTTTAATTTTAAAAAAAAAATGCAGTAAAGGTAAGATATGCCTTTTCTCTATCTTCGTCTCCAACAATATTTTTCCTTTATATTTATCAGGACAATATGTCAATCTCTTTCTTCTTCATTCCATTTTGAATCTTTGATTTAGTACTTTTGTTGATTCATCAACCTATGAAAAAACGGAATGACTCTTTCAACCAATCCACAATTAGAACTCGCCTTTCAATTCGTTCAATATACCAATAAGAATATTTTCCTAACAGGGAAAGCTGGAACTGGAAAAACCACTTTTCTCCATCGAGTAAAAAAAGAATGCATCAAAAGAGCAGTCGTTGTTGCGCCTACAGGTGTCGCTGCTATCAACGCAAAAGGAATGACAATTCATTCTTTTTTCCAATTACCTTTTGGCCCGTATTTGCCAGGGAATAAAAATGATCCTCGCCAGCAAAGACGATTTTCCAAAGACAAACGAAATCTAATTAAGAGTCTTGATCTATTAATTATTGATGAAATCAGTATGGTCCGATCAGATCTACTCGATGGCATTGACGATGTGCTTCGTCGCTACAAAAATCCAACGGAACCATTTGGGGGAGTTCAACTTTTGATGATTGGTGATTTGCATCAGTTGCCTCCTGTCGTCAAGCATGAAGAATGGCATTTATTAAAAGACCACTACTCTACTGCTTATTTTTTTGGAAGTCAGGCCTTACTAAAAACTGACCCTGTAACCATACAACTACAACATATTTATCGGCAATCTGATTCTATTTTTATCGATTTGTTAAATAAAGTTCGAGATAATCAAATCGATCAAGATGTTTTGGAAAAGCTGAATTCACGATTCGTTGATAATTTCAAACCTACGGATGATGAAGGTTACATTACCTTGACTTCCCATAATAATACTGCGAATACGATTAATAAAGAAAAATTGAATTCACTTGCGGGGAAGTCTTATCAATTCAAAGCAAAAATCGACGGAAATTTTCCACCTCACACCTTCCCTACCGACGAGAAATTAGAATTTAAGATTGGTGCTCAAGTTCTTTTTATCAAAAATGATATTTCACATGAGAAACTTTATTACAATGGAAAAATTGGGCAAATCACTCGAATTTCAAGAAATGAAATTTATGTAAAATGTCCAACCGACCTTGAAGAAATAAAAGTGACTTCCGTTGATTGGGAAAATGTGAAATACACTTTAAATGAAGGAACGAAAGAAGTGGACGAAGATGTAGTTGGAACATTTTCTCAATTTCCTTTAAAATTAGCTTGGGCGATTACCATTCACAAAAGCCAAGGATTAACCTTTGAGCGAGTAATCATTGATGCACAATCTGCTTTTGCGCATGGGCAAGTTTATGTGGCCTTGAGTCGATGCACCAGTTTTGAAGGAATTGTGTTGCGATCGCAAATTGCTTATTCGAGTGTAAAAACAGATTCTGTGGTTAAAAATTATTCGAAAACAGCGGACCAAAATGCACCTGACGAAATCAAACTTTTAGCATCTAAAAAAGCATTTCAAAAAAAGTTGATTTTAGAATTATTTAGTTTTAAATATATTCAAAAGTTAGCGAGTCGGTTGGAACGAAACTTTTTAGAACATGAAAATTCATTGACTGTTGCCGCAACTGAAAAAGTCCAAAAATGGATTGCCAATGCGCAGAAGATAGTTTTTTCCGTTGCTCCTAAATTCGAAAAACAATTGGAGTATTTAATTTACCATAGTGAAATGCCTGAAGAGAATGAAGAACTACTCGAACGCATTCAAAAAGCAGGTGTTTATTTTTCTGAAAAAATAGAGAATGAACTGGAATCAGAATTAGAAAAAATTCCAGTTTTGACCGATAATAAATCGACCAAGAAATTAGTGATTGATAATTTAGCTCTTTTGACTAAAGAGTTATTTGTCAAAAAAATCTGCTTTGTGATGGCAAAGGATAAATTTTCATCTCAACAATATTTACGACTAAAAGCGAATGCGGATTTGGATTTTGAAAAACAGAAAAAGAAAACCAAAAAAACCGAACGGCAATCGCTTCCAAGCATCGACACCTTAACCACTCCATATCCTAAATTGTATGATCGCATCAAAATGTGGCGAGATGTGACCGCTGCCGAATTGGAAGTGACACCTTATGTAGTAATTACTTTGCGAGCAATTATTGAGTTGACAAATTACTTGCCTACTGATTCTTTGGCGTTGCTAAAAATCAAAGGTATTGGAAAAACTAAGGTCCAAAAGCATGGTGCAGCTCTCATTGAAATCATCGAAGATTTTTGTAGAGAGAAAAAGATTACGGCTAATTTACCTTTTCCCGAAACTCCTGAAAAGGAAAAATCAACAGAGACTACTGATACAAAAGCACATACTTTGCAATTATTTCATGCCGGAAATTCTATTGATGAAATTGCTGCCAAACGTGATTTGAAAAAAAGTACGATTGAGGGCCATTTAGGGCATTTTGTTTTCAATGGAGAATTAAAAATTTCTCAAATTATGGATAGTGAACAAGTGCAAGAAATTGAAGCATATTTCCTTGATACCAAATCGGAATCATTTAAGGAATCGTATGAACATTTTAAAGGAAGATATACTTATGGGCAATTGAGGATGGTGGTGAATTATATGCAAATGGGGAAGTAGTTTTCATTTGCAATCAAGGTTTTAAACCTTGCCATTTGGCTATGTTTAATTTTTAACGTCTTGAAATCTAAGTACATTAGACTTGTTACCCTCAAAAAAATATAGAACCGGAATATTTCTTACCTTCCAAAAAAAAAACAGGAAAATGAGCAAAAAGAAGATAAAAATAAAAGATAGAGAAGTTAGAATTATAGAAAAAGATGGAATGGATTTTATCTGTATAACAGACATTGCAAAGGTAGGAAAACAAGGAAAAGGTAGAGCAGCCGATTTTATTCGTAACTACCTCAAAAATCCAACAAATCTTCAATTTCTATTTATTTGGGAAAAAATGAATAATAAAAATTTTAAAGTGGACCTAGCGGTACACTTTAGATTTAAGGTGACCGAAAATAATTTCACCCTTTCCGCTTCTCAATGGGTAAAAGAAACTAATGCCTATGGTTTGATTGTAGAAAAGGGAAAATATGGCGGTACATATGCGCATGAGGATATTGCCTATCATTTCGCTAATTGGTTTGATGTAGAGTTTTATGTTTATTTTATTATGAAGTTTCGAGAAATGACTCAACTCAAAAATGAATCTGCTAAATTTTATTTAAATAAAATTTTTGATTCTACTTTGGAAGCTAATCAATTAGCTAAGTTCCTCGTAGATGGACAAACGTTACTAGAAGAAGAATAAATAACTATTGGCACAGTTTATTGAATAGATACTATGCTAAATAGAAGTAATATCATCGCACTTCTCAAATCCATATTCCACTCCCCTACTCCTCCACATCTACCCCATCCAGCGCATACTTTTTTAAAATATCCGAAATCGAATCAAACCCATCTCTTGCACCATCATCATCTTTTTCAAAAAGTTGAGGTTGATTTGGATCGATACCCTGTTGGTCATTCCACCAAATCTTAAATTCTTCATGAGTCATTTCACGAGCATACAGTCGGTTATCGTAAGCGACGGTATTTTTCTTTTGCAATGCTTTTTTCTCGTTGATCACTCGTTCCATAATTTTCACCCAAACATCACTCGTTGTATCGAATAAACGAAGCTTAATCCACCAACTCACAAAAGTAGCAGCGGCAATTTTATTGGATTGTTGATTACTCGAAGAAGCTCGAAAAAAATCAAGTGCTGCCACGATAAAATAATCTTCAAATCCTTGGACCTCACTTCCATTAATATCTGGCAAAATCTGCTTAAAAACAATTCCCGGTTTTACATGGAAATCAACTAACAAATCATAAGCACGATGTTCTGCAAAAGTCAAACTTTCGATTTCTTCTTCGGTTGGAATATAATCTACAAAAGTGGTAAAATCTGTGATCATATCTTTTCCCGCATTCTTTTTATTTTCCATAAATGTAAATTCGATATGAGTAATTTTTCGCCCTGACCTACGAATCATATCTACGGAAACTACATATATACTAGTACTTTTATTAATCTCTGCGATAGCTGGCTTGAGCACTTTATCATTGAACATTTTAAATGCCTTATATTTTTCTCTTAGATCCATCAAATAGCGCAGTTCATCAATACTGAATACTTTTTTAAACACCTTTCGGTATTTTTTTCTTTTGTTAAAGGTTCCTTTCAAAATTTGAAAAAGCCGAATAGAATATGATTTATTTAATCGATTCAACTCAGGTCGATAAACCGCCACGTACCTCGACAGCCCAATCAAAAATTGTGACATATAAACTCCAAAACCAAAACTAATTCCTTTTACGCCATTTTTCTCCGTCGGAACTGCATCCGAACACCAACTGATAAATCCATCCAAATCTTTTCCTTCCACCTTGACGTCTGTTTTAAATCGAATTTTGGCATTTACTAACTCTTCGCAAAGGCTTGAAATATTGGAGTACAAAGAACTACTTTTCAACCCTTTTCTTCCATCTGAAAGTGCGGAAGCCAATTCGCTCAAAGGAACAAAAATTGGTCGTGGCAAATCGCTTTGTGTTTTTGGATTGACATAATGTGCAGCAATATAGCAAACCGTTTTGATGGCTCTTGCTGAAAGTTTGTACGATGCATCATAAACAAGTCGATCATCAAAACGGACTAAATCTGTTGGATTTTGATTTTTTTCAGACATTAAGTAAAATTTGAAATAAAAATTTTGAAGTGCGTATTTTCTTCAATATATTAAAGTCACTACAAAACTAAACCTTTATACTTTAATTCAAAACTAAAAGTATAACGATTTACTAACATTGGAACCTTTCCGCATTTCTGCCAGTTCCAACTAGGTGACTTTTAAGTTCCAACTAGGTGACCTTTAAGTCCCAATTAGGTGACCTTTGAGTCTCAATAAGGTGACCTTTAAGTTCCACCTAGGTGACCTTTAAGTCCCAACTAGGTGACCTACCCTTGCTGTAATCCATTAATACTATAGATTTTTAGATTTCCTAAAGATTAAAAGCTGTCTCTTATACACATCTCCGAGCCCACGAGACCGAGGCTGAT
>OJFR01000638.1_pt1 | contig 11292 bp, 9 predicted proteins | sample 1594121 | NCBI WGS metagenome assembly OJFR01 (sample SAMN05416812, study PRJEB24817) | seawater metagenome | isolation source: Sea water | place: Canada:Atlantic | collected 2013-07 | reverse complement strand
GAGATCAGCCTCGGTCTCGTGGGCTCGGAGATGTGTATAAGAGACAGACCGTATAGATGAGACTCTTGCTAGGTATTCTGATATTTGGATTGTGGGCATCTGTTGCACGCTATTATTATGTGTGCGAAATTAAAAATCATTGTGCTCCACAAGAAGTTGTCGTAGAACCAACTACTCCTGAGCGTCTAAAAAATCTCAACCTTTCTTTGGGTGATGAAAATATTTTGGAAGGGTACAACCAGTTTTCTTTCCAGCATGGTATTCCTCAACCTACTACTGATTCGAGTAATTTAGCATTCCTTGATGGAATCGTTTCCTACATGATTGATCATGAGGAGAAGAAATTAAAAATCACAGGCCGATATTTGGAAAGTGAAAAGAATATTACTGTAGGGACTTTGGATAATTTGGGAATCGCACGAGCAAAAGCAATAGAAAGTATGTTAATAGATTTAGGAATTCCAGGAGATCGAATTTCTATTGATTATTTGGTGGCAGAAGGTGAAGAACTGACAGAACCTATTATTTTTGAAATCTTAGAAAATTCTGATACTGAATTAGCAGATGTACAATTCACATTTACTAATATGACTTTCTTGGAATCTAATTTTGAAAGTGATTCTGATGAGTTTAATCCAGGAGATGCCTTTTTGAGTTATGCCGACTCGATGAGAACTTTCTTTAAATTGAACCCAGACAAAACTTTAAAAATCATTGGTCATACGGATAAGACTGGAGGAGATGCTCACAACAAAGATTTGGGTTATCGACGAGCTGATAATGCCAAAGGCTATATTGCTAATCAAATAGGTATTCAATCTGAAATCAAGATTGAAAGCAAGGGCGAAAAAGAACCAATGGCAACTAATAAAACGAAGGAAGGACGAGCAAAAAACCGAAGAATAAACTTAATTATAGAATAATCTGAAACACACATAATAATGATGGATACATTCAAAACATTTTGGGCGGACATTTTTACAGCAATGGATACGGAAGATAGTATTGCGATGATGGTTTTTTTAGGCGTATCGTTTTTGTTGGGACTTTTGTTTGGAGCTTGGTCAAGAGCTGGCAAAATCAATAGGTTGAAAAGAGAATTGGCACAAAAAGAAGCGGATTTAAAATCACTCCGAACTCAATATGATTTATTGGTAGAGCAGTTTGAGAAGAAAGAAGAAGACTTGAAAGTTTCAGAAGCACGAGCTAATGAAATGTCTGAAGATATTACTCGCTTGACGAATGAACGAACGCATTATGAAACAGAATTAAGATCAGCTCGTGAGCAATTGGAAAGATTGCAAGAAGAAAATCTTAATTATGCGAACCAACTAGCTGGAATAGGAGAAGGAGGAGTGATAATAGATCCAAATACAGTTGTTGATATTGATGGGAATGGCGATAATGGGAATGGATTGAATGATTCGACGGCAATGATTGATGAAGTGCAAAATGATCGGTTATCATTGATCGAAGAAAAATTGGAAAGATTAGTTTTAGAAAATTCTAACCTGAAAGAAGAAATGGTAAACCTTGAAAAAACGGCATTGAGTTCTAATGCTGTAATCGTTGGAGGAGGTTCAACTGGAGTTGATATTGAAACAGGTGAAGAGGTTTTAGATTTGAGTGATGTTCCAGTTGTTGAGGTACCAGATACTTTTGATCAAGAAATATTAGAAGAAGATTTTGGAGAAATGTCACCTCAAGAAAGAGGGGAAAGAGCAAAGGCAAAAATAGGGGAGCTACTTGGGACTAAAATTCCAAGAGCAAATATTTCTGAAAAAGATGATTTGAAAAAAATAGAAGGCATCGGACCTTTTATCGAAATTAAATTAAATGATGTCGGTATTTATACTTTTGAGCAAGTGAGCATGTTGAATGAGGAAGCAATTAGTTTAATTACTGATGCTATTCAGTTTTTCCCAGGAAGAATCGAGAAGGATGATTGGGTGGGACAAGCAGCAAGTTACATGGGATAAAAATTATTTTTTCTAAATAAACAATTACCAAATTGAAGGCATAAAACGAAAAACAAAAGAGTTGTTCCTGAAAATGGAGCAACATAACCATGATTTACAAAGTGAATTGTCGAAAGGCGATTCGCTTTTTTTTGTCTCAACCTCTGTTCTTCTTTCGATAGAAGAGGAACCAAGTGTGAGGTATATTTAAGTATTTAATGTTCCATAAAACAAATAAAAAGCAAAATTTAATTCTTTTTATGTTTTTAAACCACAAATTTTTGTCTGTTTAAGTTTTATTTCCTAACTTCATCAGACTACTTATTTAACAGTAGCCAAAACTATATTTTTTTATTTTTTAACCACGGAATAAAAAATCACCTTTCGAAAATGGACAAAAAATTTGAACAAATATGTCGGTATTGAAATAGGCGATTAGCGTTTGCTAATCGCCTGTTTTGTACAACATCCCAACTTGATAATTTATCACACATCAAGCTACCGTTCAAAATATTACCCTCCTTTTTTTAGGTCTACTTCTATTCCTACAAAGACTCAATTTACCTATGGCTTACGATACTAAGAATATACGGAACGTAGTTCTGCTCGGACATCCAGGGTGCGGTAAAACCACCTTTGCAGAAACCATGCTTTTTGAATCAGGTGCAATCAAACGTAGAGGTAGGGTGGAAGATCAAAACACAATATCTGATTACACCTTCATCGAAATGGAAAGAGAGAACTCAATTTTCAGTTCGTTGATGCATGCAAAATGGAGAGATTGTAAAATCAATATTATTGATACACCGGGATTCGATGATTTCATCGGAGAAGTTATTTCAAGCTTGAAAGTAGCTGATACCGCTTTGATGGTCTTGAATGCAAGAGGAGGAGTTGAAGTAGGAACAGAATTGATGTGGGAATATATTGAAAAATTTAAAACCCCTACCATGTTTGTGGTCAATCAATTAGATCATGACAAAGCTGATTATGACACAACTTTAGAACAAGCCAAACAACGATTTGGAAATAAAGTAATTCCAGTTCAATTTCCTTTGCACACCGGCATCGGATTGAATTCCATTGTTGATTGTTTGCGCATGATAATGTACGTTTTCCCAGATGGAGGAGGCAAACCCGAAAAACAACCTATTCCAGATACCGTAATGGAAAGAGCTCAAGAAATTCATAATCAATTAGTTGAAGCAGCTGCCGAAAATGAGGAAGGATTGATGGAGAAATTCTTTGAGGAAGGAAATTTAAATGAATCCGATTTGGCAAAAGGATTAACGATTGCTTTGGCGAACCAAAGTATTTATCCAGTCTTCTGTTGTTCCGCTACACGAAATATGGGTAGTGGTAGAATTATGGGATTCATCAATGATATTGCTCCATCACCTGCAGATCGACCAGCAGCAATGTTGGAAGATGGAGGTACTATAGCATGTGATCCAAACGGTGAACCTGCTGTTTTTATTTATAAGACTATGTCGGAACCACGAGTGGGAACGGTATCGTATTTTAAAATTTATTCAGGTAAATTATCAGGAGGAACAGAATTACATAATGCCCGAACTCGAAATGGAGAACGCTTCGGACAATTATATGAAGTGAATGGGAAATCGAGAAATGCGATTGATGGATTGTCGGCAGGAGACATTGGTGTTACCGTAAAATTAAAAGAAGCATTGACGAATGATACTTTGGGAGGAAAAGGAATGACTAAACGAATCGATCCAATTCATTTTCCAGAGCCTCGAATTCGTACAGCAGTAAATCCGCCGAGCAAAGCAGACATGGAAAAATTAGTCAAAGCTTTGCATCAAATAGCAGCGGAAGATCCGACTTTAATTGTAGAGCAATCTGCTATCTTAAAACAAACGATCATCCATGGGCAAGGACAATTGCACTTGGACATCACGAAGTATCGAATTGAAAAAGTGAATAATATCTCGATGGAATTTGTTCGTCCAAAAATTTCTTATCGAGAAACGATTACCAAAGAAGCGAGTAACGTTTATCGACATAAAAAACAAAGTGGAGGTTCCGGTCAATTTGGAGAAGTCCATATGCGCATCGAACCATATCATGAGGGTATGGCACCACCAGCGGGTTTGAATGTAAGAAAGACAGAAGAAGAAGAATTGCCTTGGGGTGGAAAATTAGTATTCCTTTGGTGTATAGTCGGAGGTTCGATAGATGCTAAATATTCCAACGCCATCAAGAAAGGGGTAATGTCAAAAATGGAAGAAGGACCACTTACAGGTTCCTACTGCCAAGACATTCGCGTATCTATTTATGATGGAAAAATGCACCCTGTAGATTCTAACGATATGGCATTTATGTTGGCAGCAACGAATGCATTTAAAAATTCATTTACGGAAGCTCGACCACAATTGCAAGAGCCTATTTACGAAGTAGAGGTACTTTGTTCAGGTGACGTGCTGGGTGATGTAATGGGTGATTTGCAAACGCGACGTGCTATGATTATGGGAATGGATGCCGAAGGTCATTATCAAAAAATCAAAGCAAAAGTACCGATTGCAGAAATGTATCAGTACTCTTCAACCTTACGATCCATTACTCAAGGCCGTGCAAAATTCACTCGTAAATTTTCAGAATATATGGCGGTGACTCCTGATATTCAAAAAGAGTTAGTGAATGCGTATCAGGCGGAATTGCAAGAAGCATAAAGTAGATTGGTTTTAGAAAACTGATTTATAAAAGAACCATCCCAAAATTAATTGGGATGGTTCTTTTTATTTTCGGGAAGGTGTTGTTTCTAAATAGGTTTGTTTTGTAATTCAAAGGTGGTAATTTTTATTGCTTCCAAACTCATTCTTGTTTCGAAAGAAATGGGACAAAGCAAACTTAATTCTAAAAGTAAAGAATCATTACAAGAAGATTATTATATCGTATCTTCAGAGCTTTAAACAAGGTGTGATACTTGAATTGGACTCCTTATTCTTTGTCCAAAGTCAAATAATTTTCTAAATTAGATTCTGGAAATATAACTAAGTAATAATATATGTGGATTAATTTTTTACATATTAGCCTTTACTAAGGCAATGAGATAATATTTACCTGAAAATATAATGTTTTAGAAATCTATACCTAAATAACCCCCTTAATGAAAACCCTAAAACTATTTATTTTTATATTCATTTATTTGAACTTTCTACCTTGCTTATCCGCTCAATCAATTGATAGTTTAAAACTCAATCTAGCTAATGCTATTGCTGAAAATACACCACTCCAGCTCCATTTACTTCGTCAGATTTCTACTTTTTACCAATCTGTTAATATGGATAGTTGACAATACTATGCTGAGGTATTGTTGCTGAAAGCAGAAGAGTTTGAAAGTGATGTTGACATGGCCAAAGGCTATAATAGTTTGGCTAATATTTATAATCTTAAAGGAGAATATAAAAAAGCGATTGAACCAATCGATAAAAGTATAGCACTTTGTCAGACGTTGAATATATCCAAAGGTATTTCTGCAGGACTCTTTTTGAAAGCAAATATTTTGCAAAATCTACATCACTATACAGAGGCTGAAACGAAATACTTTGAAAGCTTGGAAATTGCAGAAGCGAATAATGACTCGATGATGATTGGGTACATTTTTCAAAATATGGGAATCAATAAGGATTTTCAAGGAAATTATGATGAAGCGATTCAGTATTATTTTGATGCTATGAAAATATTTTCTTCCATTGGAGAACAACTTGGACTTGCTCAATTATATACCAATATAGGAACGATCTATCAATACACCGAGCAAAAAGAAAAATGCATAGAGTATTATAAAAAGGCTATTCAAATCAAAAAAGAAATAGGGACTTTGGGGGATCTGGCAATAACGTATGAAAATTTGGCAACAATCTACATCAAGTATGAAGAGTTGGATAAAGGAACATCAGCAATTGATTCTGCCTTATATTATAGTGAGATTTCTAACTCTAAAGGGGCTATGCCTTACATCTATTTTACTAAAGGAGATTTATTGTCCAAACGAAAACGGGATGAAGCAGCTTTAGAAACGTATAAGAAGGGAGTTGAACTCTCCAAAGAGTTAGATGATCCGTATCGTATCTCAATTGGGAATAGAAATGTTGGGAAATCCTATGCAGCATTAGGACAGCATCAAAAAGCTATATTTTATTACGAAGATGTTTTGAAATATGTAAAAAGTATCGAAAATTTTAAAATGGAAAAAGATGTGTTGATGCAATATATAGGATCCTTAAAAAAAACCGATCAACATCAAAAAGCTACAGAATATTACGAGCGAGTTTTGGTTCTCAACGATTCTCTTTTTTCTCAACAAACAATTGAATCTATTAATGAGGTAGAAACAAGATTTCAAACTGCAAAAAAGGAAACAGAAAATAAATTATTAAAGACAGAGAAGGCTGTGCAAGCTTCCACTATTAAAAGCCAGCAAAAAACTTTAATTGGTAGCATATTAGGAATCGGTTTGTTAGCTATGATTACTTTTCTTTTTTATCGACAAAGTAATGATCGGAAGAAGACGAATAAATTACTTCAGGGAAAAAATAAAAGGATAGAAGTATTACATAAGGAACTGAGTCATCGAGTCAAAAATAATTTGGCCTTTGTTTCTGGGCTATTGCGGATGCAAGGTAGACGATTAGTAAATGTGGAAGCGAAGCAAGCAGTAAGAGAAGGAGAATCTCGTATCGAAGCGATGGCACTTTTGCATCAAAAATTATATACGAATGAGGAAGAGACAATGATTGATTTGGGAGAATACTTAGATCAAATTTGTACGAACCTAAAACGTATTTACCCTTTGGAAGGGGAGGCTCCAAAAATTCAATTACGGACAGGAAGTATTAAAATTGATGGAGCAAAATCTGTTCGTATTGGTTTGATTATTAATGAATTAGTAACCAATTCATTTAAATATGCTTTTGAAAATAAAACTAATCCACAGATAGATATTGAAGTTAATAAAGTAGATGAAAAACATTTAAATTTAACTTACCAAGATAATGGAATTGGTTTGCCAACTGAGCTGGATATTGAAAATTCTAAATCATTAGGATTGAAACTAGTCTATATGTTGACAGAGCAATTAAAAGGAACGGTAAGAATGGAAAACAAAGAGGGCGCTTTTTTTCAAATAGATTTTCAACACTAAAAGTCGATTGCTAAAAATGGAAGCTTTAAAAATTTTAATTATAGAAGATGATGTTTTTTTGGGGACAGAATTAGAAGAACAATTGCTCGAATTTGGTTATACGATTACAGAGAGAGTACGGGATAGTGAGTCTGCAATTATTGCTTTTCGAAGAAGATTACCTGATATAGTATTGTGTGATATTCATTTGGAGGATAGCGAATTGGACGGTATCGATTTAGTCAAAGTATTAAACACTATTGCCAAAGTACCTATTATCTTTTTGACAGCTTTTGGTGATGCTAAAACTGTTGCTAGAGCTAAAGAAGTAAATCCTGCTTATTATTTAATTAAACCTTGTAACCCAAATCAATTACAAATTTCCTTAGATTTTGCCATAGCTAATTTTATCAATAAAGAAGAGGCAGAATTAGAACACTCTCTAAAATCACAAAAAGAGATTACTCCTTCCTTGCATGCAGATGCGGATTCTTTTTTCCTAAAAGATGGACATAAATATGTACGAGTTAAAGTAGAAGATATCCTATGGGTTGAAGCCTTAGGAGCGAATGTGAAAATAATTACGGAAAATTCGAATTTTACTTTATCAGCTAATTTGAGTAGTTTTTCAAAACAAGTACCTCATGATTTTTTGGTTCGGGTTCATCGTTCTTATATGATTAATATTCATAGGATAGAATCCTTTTATGGTAATCGCATTTTTATCCAACAGAATGCCAAGCAACAAGAAATTCCTATTGGAAAAACCTATCGAGAAGGTTTTCAAAAATTAGTTATCAAATTGTCTTCGGATTAATATCCTTTAATATCGAAAATCCTTCCCTTCATAAGTTTTCTCTTATCGTTGATTCTTTTTATTTCGTAATTATTTCCAGGATACTTATATTGATATTAATTGAATGTTTTATATGTTCGATTGATAACTAACACACGTAAACTTCTATTTAAAATTATGAAAGACATTAAGTGAATTTATATTTACTGGTGTCTTTTTTAATGTCAGTAAGAGAAAAATAGACGTACTAGAATAAAAACAATAGACTACTCATAAAAAAAACGGCACTCGAATCTTCGAGTGCCGTTTGCGTTTGCTCACGGTTTTTGTTTGTTGTAAGAGTGTTGTTTAGTCTTTTTTGGATTATCTTCCTGCGCCTTCAAAAACATAAGTCATTTTCCCACATTGTTTCTTAGGAGCAGAGTAGTCTTTGGCAAATTTATATTTAGTAGTCAAGTCCACCGCTTTTCTGATCACAGCAAAATCTTTAATTGTAGATGCATCAGTATCAGGTTTTGCAAAAATAACTCGTCCTTGCTGGTTGATACATAATTCGACTACAATAGTACCTGAGAGTCTCGTGATTTTTTTCACATCTGCTCGGTAAGTTACTTTCCGATTAAAGATTCCAGACCCTGCACTATCTCCAAAACCAGTTCCACTATCAGCATTTCCACTACTTGAAGTTTCGGTATCATTTCCAACTTCTGAGGCAGTTCCAACTTCTTCTACTTCGCCATCACCACTTCCAGGGTTTACTACTTCTTCCACCTCCGCAGGAGCCTCTTCGATAACTGGTTGATCCACTACAGGTACTTCAGCTACTTCAGTCGTTTCTTTTGGTATTTCCAAAGCTGGCTCAGGTTCAGGAGTCGTCAATATTTTTTTAGAAGGAGCAGGCTTTACTTTTGGTATTTCTTTTTTGACAGGCTTCTCTACTTTCTTTTTTCGTTTTTCCACCTTCTTTGCTTTTCTCTTTGGACTCTTTACACTTGAAGAACTTTCTTGTTGAGAAAAATCTACAGTAATAAAAGTCATCTCTTCCTTCGGTAAAGGGTCAGGACTCATCATACTCCCCATAAATGGCAACAAACCTAAAACGATCAATGCCACGTGAAAATAAAAAGCGATTAATAAACCTCTCTTCTTATTCTTTTTCTCTTCCTCTTCTTGGTAAACGTAAGCTGATGCATTCATATTCGTCAGTAATTTTTAATTCAAAATAATAGGGTAGTAGATTTAACGCCCTTTGTATAAAACAATATTGCAGAGTTTTAAAGGAAAATACCGTTAAGGCACTCTTAATTTTATATAAGATTTTCTTAAAGTATTAGGCTATACTTTGATTTGGGGAGAAAAAAGAGGGAAAAGGTTAATCTTAGATTATACTATGCTACTTGTTATTGAGTATCAAATGGGTTGCTAAAATCAGGATTATTCAAAAATACAGAGTCCGTCAAGGTGTGTAAGAATAGGATAATGTTTTCTTTTTCATGCTCCGTTAAATCTAATCCAGTTCGGTAACTATTCTCCATTTTAGAATCTAAATTATAACTATGGTTAACACCATGGGTATAAAAATCTAACACTTCTTCTAGTGATCGAAATCGTCCATCATGCATATACGGAGATGTTATGCCTACATTTCTCAAAGAAGGAATTCTGAATAATCCAATATCTGAAAGGTTGGTCGTAATATTTCCTTTGCCTTTATCTATGTATTCGTTCGGAGTAGTAAAATTATCTAATCCATTATTACTAAACCCTGCTGTGGTTCCTAAAGCATTTGCATCTGTTGTATGGCAATGCAAACAATTCCCTTTAGTTTGGTCATTGATTAAATTAAATCCTTCAAATTCTTGAGGTGTAAAAAAGGCATCTCCTCTTAATACCTGATCATACTTTGAATTACATGAAATAAGTGTTCGTTCAAATTGAGCAATCGCTTTTGAAATGGTAAGGCTATCTATTTCCTGATTTTCAAATGCCGCAGAAAATTTTGGCAAGTAAAAATTATTATTTTTAATTCGTCGAGTTGCTTGATTCCAGTTTAAATCCATTTCATTATGAGACCTAACTGGATGAAATACTTGCTCCTCCAGAGTCTTTACTTTTCCATCCCAAAAAAAACTAGAATACCATTGTAGATTAAATAAAGGCATTGTATTCCTCTGCATTAGATTTCCATTGATGCCCTTGCTAAATGCTTTAGGAGAATCTGAAAAAGCCTTCTCTTGCTTATGACAACTTCCACATGATAGTGTACTGTCTTTACTTAATATAGGATCATAAAACAGGAATCTTCCTAGTTCAACTCCTTCTACTGTCGGAGGATTACTTGTAGGAATCATTTTAGGAAAATGAAATAAATCAGGATATTTATAAAGTATTGGGTCCGTTATTTTTTCAAATCCTAAAAATAGAATAGAAAAAATAAGAATGACACTTATAAAAATCTTAGGATTACTAATCATTTGCCAGCTACTTTTGAAGTATTATTTTAGAGACCTTGCTCTCTTTATTAGTTTTGATATTTAAATAATAAAGTCCATTTGGATAGTTACTTATATCTATAAAAAACTTAGTTGGAATCATATCCCAGTTTTCTAAAACTCTACCATTTGAATCTAGTAGTTCCATCTTTTCAATAATATGATATTCATTTATTTTTTTTGTTGAAATTTCCACTCGACCTGAAGTTGGGTTAGGAGCTACTACTAAATATTCATCTTGTTTTACTTCATTGACGGTATGTATAATGGTAACATGCACTAAAAGATTATCCATCATCCACCCTTCGTTGTTATTATCAATTGAATCACTAACGATAGTGTGTTTTACCATAATACTATCATTATTGTTCAACCAAGTCATATCATAACAAAGCCAAATGTCCTTCCAAGTACTATCTAACCCAGTAAAGGCTTGCTCTCCTGTTAAAAGTGTATCCAGATTACTTTCGTTAAATCCATAGAAATTATACACATAAGGATTGTCAAATGCGCTTTGCCAAGTAGCTCCTCCATCAACTGAAAATTCAATGATCCCACCATCCTTTCCAAAATCCATATCAAGTTTTTGTTTCCATTGAATTGCCAAAACTCCCCAAGTCGTCCAAGGTGTTATGGTGTATTGAAAAGAGGAAGTATTGTTGGAAGGATAATAATTAATAGTATCCGTGATAATTACATTTGGTGAGGTAGCAGCACTATCAAAAATAATTTTTTGAGGTGAGCCAATTTGCCAAACATTCAAATTAGAAGTATCAATATCAATATTGATTACTGCGATATCATTTGTGTCAGCACCCTCGAAATATTGATAGAATTCATATTGGCCAAATGTAAATACTGTCTCTTATACACATCTGACGCTGCCGACGAATAGAGAGG
>OJFR01000632.1_pt1 | contig 11332 bp, 9 predicted proteins | sample 1594121 | NCBI WGS metagenome assembly OJFR01 (sample SAMN05416812, study PRJEB24817) | seawater metagenome | isolation source: Sea water | place: Canada:Atlantic | collected 2013-07 | reverse complement strand
AGATCAGCCTCGGTCTCGTGGGCTCGGAGATGTGTATAAGAGACAGCATTTTGTACTTTGGAAAACTTTAGAGTATGTCAAAATTTTCACTACTCTAGAAATCGAAACAAACTCTTAAAGAATGACTTCAAATATTTAGAAACAAAAATCAAAATAAATGTTAAATCTAGCTTGTATTTTAGAAGATAGCGCAAGACGATATCCGAGTTCTCCAGCTTTCACTTTTGGAGAAACTACTTTGAATTATGCTCAAATAAATGGAGCTGCCAACCAAATTGCGAACGGACTAATAAGTAAAGGAATAAAACGAGGTGATAAAGTTGCCATTGATTGTTTGAACTTGCCTTATTTTCCAATGATCTATTTTGGGATTTTAAAAGCAGGGGCAACAGTTGTGCCTTTGAGTGTATTATTAAAAAAAGATGAGATCGCATATCACCTACAAGATAGTGAAGCAAAAGCATTTTTCTGTTTTGTTGGAACACCTGATTTGCCGATGGGTGAAATGGGGTATGGTGGTTTTCAAGAAGTAGATTCTTGTGAGCAATTTTATATGATTACTGCAAAACCAACTGATCCAAGTCCAATCGAAGGAACGCAAACTTTGGGGTCATTGATGGCAGGTCAATCTCCAGTTTTCAAAAAGTTAGCTTCTGATCCAAATGATACTGCAGTAATCATTTACACTTCGGGAACAACTGGAAAACCAAAAGGAGCGATGTTGTCGCATTCAGGGATTATGTTGAATACGATAATTTCTGCCAACTTAGGAGAAGTTACTAATGAAGATGTTCAAATAATTGTACTTCCCCTTTTCCATATTTTTGCAATGACTGTTTTGATGAACTCAGGGGTTTACAGAGGAGCGCATAATATACTCTTACCACGTTTTGATCCTGATGATGTATTTGGATTATTGGAAAAACATGACGTGACGATTTTTGCAGGAGTACCAACAATGTATTGGGGGATGGTTAATTTCGATTCTTCGAAATATGATACGGATAAAATTAGTAAGAACTTGAAAAGTTGTTTCTCAGGAGGTGCATCGTTGCCTGTTCAAGTGTTGAAAGATTTCGAAGCAAAATTCAATGTGCCAATCATGGAAGGTTACGGAATGTCGGAAGGTTCGCCTGTTGTCACATTTAATCATAAGAATGATGTAAGAAAACCAGGGTCGATTGGAAAACCAGTTTGGGGAGTCGAAGTGAAGTTGGTAGACGACAATGGTGATGAAGTTGCTATTGGTGAAAAAGGAGAATTGCTTTATCGAGGTCACAATGTGATGAAAGGATATTACAACAAACCAGAAGCTACTGCTCAAACCATTCGCCATGGTTGGTTGCATTCAGGTGATGTAGCAACTAAAGATGAAGATGGATATTATTACATAGTTGATCGAACAAAAGATATGATTATCCGAGGTGGATTAAATGTTTATCCAAGAGAAGTGGAAGAAGTAATGATGAAGCATGAAGGTGTTTCTATGGTTGCGGTAATCGGAGTTCCTGATGAGAAATTTGGAGAAAATATCAAAGCATTTGTCATCATGAAAGAAGGTCAAACTTCAACGGAAGATGAGATGAAAGCTTGGACCAAAGAACGAATCGCAGATTACAAATATCCTCGACAAATTGAATTTGTACCTACGCTACCGATGAGTGCAACGGGTAAGATTCTGAAAAAGGAATTACGCGTTAAGTAAAGGGAATAACCAATATCAAACAAGGAATATCCAATTTCCAACTGACTTCATGATAAAAAGTTGGCGATTGGAAATTCCTTGTGGGTTATTGAAGATTAAATTTTTACTCTTTCAAATTCACCTCCATAACTGTCCGAAATCCAATATACGGTGAGGGCTCCAACCATCCATCAAATTCATCTTCTGAACCAATCTTTATATCATAACCTGTGCTATCGAAGCAGCCTCCTTTGGTGCGGTTACCATCACTAGTAGTCGATTTGGTAGAAATCATCTCAGCAGCATTCCCTACCATATTATACAATCCAAAATCGTTTGGGAAAAAAGATTTGACTTTCGTGGGACCAACTGGAATTACTGGAGTTTTGTTAACAATGACTTCGTACTCATTGGTTTTTCGATTGGTATGAATATTCCCTGTTCCGATTTTTTTAAAGTTAGCGAGGAAGCAACCTTTAGAATTTCGCAAGTAATATCCACCCCAAGGGTAGGGAGCCAAATCATGACCACCTCTTGCTGCATATTCCCATTCAAATTCAGTTGGTAACCTGAAACTTATGTTATGTTTTAGATATTGAGGTTGTAACTGTTTAGCCAACCATTCGCAATATGATTCTGCTCCTTCTTTGGAAATAGATAAAACAGGGTAGTGATTGTAAGCAGGATGTGTTGAATAATTCTCTACAAATGGTTCGCCATAAGCATAAGGTTTATCATTCCATTTTTCGGGATGGTGTTTAGCGAGTTCGTATTTATCCATTTCCCCCTTAACTTTTAAATCATTTAAAAATTCGTTGTATTGAAGATTTGAAATTTCGATGGTAGACATAAAAAAAGGAAGAACATTTATTTTCAATTCGGGATTTTTGAAAAGTTGTCCACTTGGAATGTAGGCGTAATTTTCAGGCACTTTGAATTTTTTGCCAAAAGGATGTTTTGGTTTTTTATCCAATAAAAACGAGCTTGAAAGTAAAGCAAAAAATAACAATAGAAATACGGGAAGGGAAAAGTGAGTTTTCATGATATGAAAGATTTAGATTTTAAAATGATAAATAAATTTTTGCGTATCATTTCATAGACACAATAGTAGAGTGTTTTTGAATAGTGAAAAGTTACATTTTCCATGGAGACAACTTTCTGAATCACCAGAGTTCTTCTTTTCCTCTTTGTTTTGTTTTTTTAGATTTTTCCAGAAATTATTTTTATCAATATTTTATTAAATACCCTTTTTAAGAATCTTTTATATGATTTTCCGTATAAAGAAAGAATTTAATATTGGTTATTGTATCCATATACATTTAAAAGAAATTTTTTTTTGAAAAAAAACACACAAAATATTTAGAAATCAACTTAGTATTTAGGTTTTCGAAAAGAACTTAAAACCAGTTGAAACAATATTTCTTCTTTAATAACATTTTTTGGTATGATTATTTAGAATAACAGACTATATGAGAAAGCATTTTTGTATTCTAATCATGCCTCTTTTTTTCCTACAAATTAATAATATATTTAGTCAAATCACTTTGACTAATGAAGGGCAAATGACTATACAAAATGGACAAACAATAGTTCATGTTGAAGGTCATATTGTCAATAAATCATCTCTTTTTTCCAATAGTGGGGACTTGAGGCTGACAGGTAATTTTTGGAACGAAGCTACCGTAAATAATACTGGAAGTGGAATATTGCGTTTTGTTGGGGGGCAAGCGCAAACTTTCTTTTTGATTGATTCCATGGAAGTATTCAATCTGGAAATAGATAATCCTTCGGGATTATCTTTGACCGGAGATTTTAGTCTTGCCATCTACAATGAAACAACTTTCCTTGATGGTTTAGTCACGACAAATCAAATGAACCTTATGGCTTTTCAAGCCGATGCTACCCATTCTTTTGCTAATGAATTTTCTCACATTAATGGTCCAGCTACAAAGACTGGGGTTTCTAACTTTATTTTCCCTATTGGAAAAGGAGGTAGCTACCGACCTTCAGGAATCGAGGATGTAACTGATTCCACTACTTTTATTTCTGAATATTTTAACTTCAGTCACTTCGATCTAACTACTGATGAAACTATCTATAGAGTAAGTGACGAAGAATATTGGAATTTAGATAGAAAAAGTGGTTTAGGAAATGCCAAAATTTCATTTTCATTCGATGAGACAATTGGAGGATTTGATGATATTGAAGATGTTCAGATAGGATACTTTGATAATCCTTGGACTAGAGTAGAATCAATGAACCTTGGTTCAAGTTCAACTTTCTTTGTTTCAAATAATAGTGTTTCAAAATTTGGATCTTTCACTTTTGTGGAAAACGAATTAGAGAAACCTGCTATCGCTTTAGAAGCTTACCAAAGAGACGATTGTGCTATTCAGTTAGATTGGATAGTGCCACCAGGAACCAGAGCTGAAAATTTCGAAATAGAAATTAGTTTTGATAGTTTAACTTTCACAAAAATTGCAGACGTAGCTGGCGACTCACTACCCTATACCTCTTTTGAAGTTTTACAATATCTAGATTATGAACTTTACGAAGAAGAATTTTTAACCTATAGAGTAAAAATAATCCAGCCAGGTGGAGCTTCATATTACACGAATGCTGTCACACTTGAGAATAAGTGTATTTTCAAACATTGTTCTCTTTTTCCAAATCCAGTAAGTTCAACAAAAAATATTAAGCTGAGAATGACAAGTGAATTTGATCAAATTCTTAGTATTAAAATTTATGATATTCCAGGGAGACTTCTTGCAGAACAGGAATTAGAAATCAAAGCTGGAAATAAAGTTTACGAAATATATACTGCAGATTTAGATTTAGCATCTGCCATGTATTTCTTGCAACTCTCACCTAGAAAAAGTTTAAAATTTGTTGTTATCTACGATTAATAGCAATCTCATTTAAAATTAAAAAGGGTCTGTTGAAATTCAACAGACCCTTTTTAATTTTTTCTAAAAAAACTTAATTCCACGTAATTTCCTCCGGCACATTTGCAATAACTGAGAAAACATCTCCTTTGTGTTTCATCACCTTACTCCACAATTTATTTTCACCTTCTTGCCACAAATAATTCAAATTCATATCAGCTATCATCCAAGAACCTAATTTTAATTCTTCTTTTAACTGTGATTCAGACCAGCCAGAATATCCTATAAAAAATCTAATATTTTCTTTAGTAATTGATTCATTCGAAATCAAGGCTTTTAATTTTTCAAAATCTCCTCCCCAATAAACCCCTGGCATTATCTCTTGGCTATCTTCCAATAGATGACCTACATTATGAATATAATGAATTGTATCAGTTTGCACCGGCCCACCATAATGTACAATAGAATCGATATTTGGAAAATCTGAAATCAATTCATTGATTCTCATATTCATAGATTTATTTAAAATAAATCCTAGGCTACCGTCATTTTCATGTTCACACATCAAAACAACAGACCGTTTAAAATTAGTATCCAACATAAATGGCTCAGCTAATAATACTTTGCCTGGTAGTATTTTCCTGTCAGTCATTTTTTCTCATTTGTAAGTGTGACTTAATCAAAGTTATAATTAAGATCTCATAGTTTGTTTAGCCTTATAATTATGTTTTTGAACAGGATGTAAAATTCAAAAAATATCGTTTGCCTTCTATTAAAACTTTGACAAAGATTGTTAAAACAATTGAAAATTAAAACTAAAACTAAATAATTTTTCATTTCCCAAAAACAAAAATTACGATTAAATCGATTTCCCAAATATATTATTGTCACTCATGGATCATCAACAAATTAATACACTTCTAAACGTTTACATTTTAAATAAAAAAATATTTTTAACATATTGACTACCAAGTCTTTAGATATTTTTTAATTACATAAACTCAGAATCTAAAATATATTAAACCTTTATTTAATAGGCTTTATCCAAAAAACCTCTTCCACTATTTCCAAAAGAAATTTATTCTTTAAATTAAAGTTCATCATGAATAAGAATAACCCTTTCCTTTCCTTACTTTTGCAAAAAAAAATATGTCATCTGACAATTCAAATTCTACTAGTTTAAATAAATATATCGGCGACTCTGGAGTCTGCTCTAGACGAGAAGCTGACAAAATTATCGATGCTAAACGAGTAACGATCAATGGAGTAATTGCAAAGAAAGGTAATCGCGTGGCTGAAGGCGATGTTGTAGAGATTGATGGAACACAGCTGCAAGGAAAGGAAGAACCTATCTATTTAGCTTTCAATAAACCACCTGGAATTACTTGCACAGGTGATAAAGATGTGGAAGATAATATCATTGATTTTATTAATTATCCTAAACGAATTTTCTACGTTGGACGAATTGATAAATATTCGCAAGGGTTGATTTTTTTGACTAACGATGGAGATGTAGTCAATAAGATATTACGGGCTGGAAATCAACATGAAAAGGAATATCTAGTTACCGTTAACACACCGGTCACTCATTCTTTTATTCAAAACATGGCGAATGGAGTTCCTATTTTGGATACGAGAACAAATCATTGTTTTGTCCAAAAAGAAAGTAATTATACTTTTAGAATTATATTGACTCAAGGACTCAATCGACAAATTAGAAGAATGTGTGAGTACTTCGGCTACCATGTAACGAAGTTGGTTCGACTGCGAATTATGCATATTGAGTTGGGAGATTTACCGGAAGGAGAATGGCGAAATTTCAGTAACTATGAGGTAAATAAATTAATGCAGCTGGTTGCCAAGTCTGAAAACTTAAGTCAAAAAATGAAGTTACAACGAACTAAGGATAAGCCTAAAAAGTAATAAAAATAGAACCGTTTCATTACTTAAATGAAACGGTTCTACACATATCTAATTGTAAATTGAAAATGAATTTACATTTTTTTTAATCTGGGTAGGCTACTGCAATTTCAGCTGTCCCAGAAATATTTTTAGTTTCTCCACTCCCCTCTTTTTCTAAAATACAATCATATTCAATCGTTAATTTTTTCGTCTTCTCTCCAATTTCGTTGTCGTCATAATTTTCGATTTTTGTAATTGTAAATGTATTGGTAGAATCAGAGTTATCAGCAAATTCTGAACTATAGATTCCCGTTTCATCTTGGTACTCAATGGTGACCGCAGAAAGTTGTCCTCCTAAATTAATAAAATCCATTTTGGTTGTATCCTGAACATTAACTTGAAATTGAGGGAAAGCAGCGGAAAAAATCCCCTGACTAAACGTACAAATTTCCATTTCAGAAATACAGTTTCCATTAGACGCTTCTAAAGAAACACTATTTGGTAGAGAATTCGGATCTATCACAAAAGGGGTACTTATTGTAGAATCTCCATTCCAAATAAATGTACTATTCCCTTGTCCATAAATTGGAGATAAAGTCCAATTCCCTATTGTATCCATATCTGCAATAATGGAAAGATTACAAAAATTAGAAGCATTATTCCCATTGGGAACTATTGTTTCAAAATAACTTACGCACCCCGTTGGAGTATTTACACTTAAACGGACTTCTAAATCTTCCGAACCAAAATAATCATGATTGATAAATTCGCCGATATAAGTAACGGTAGAATCATTTCCTGACTTGATATCCCAAGTATAAAAAACGCCCTGCATTAAGCTGTCAATTAACTCACCTGAAAAGGAATACGTATGTCCATTAATTAACGTAGTATTATTTAAGGTGAAAAAATCAGACATACTATTTGAGACAACAGCTTCCTCAAAAATAAAATCTGAAACATTTGGCGTAGCATAACTACTCCGAATCGAAAAACTCAAAGATTCCTCACACTCACTCTGACAATTAATATCTTTGGCAAAACGTCCAGTCATGGTATATACATCAAAATTATCTTTCGAAAATTCTGAAAACATATAAACATCATCATCTCCTGCTACAAAGTTTAATTGAGTCCCCATATCCAATGTTGCATTGGCAGTAAAAACAGGATCACCAGATGGAACTTCATCCAAATCTACTTTCTTGCAACCTCCAATAGCAAAGACGATTATCGTAATATAAATTAGTGCTTTTTTCATCTTTTTAAATTCAAATATTGAGTAACTCTAAAAGTCAATTAAAATGGTTTCGATTCTTGAAGTGCAAATGGACAAACAAGTTCTAAGTCTAATAACCTAATTCAAAATGAAATTGCAAAGAACCAAAGAAAAAAAATTATTAAAATAAAACCGTTTCTCTAAAAAGATGAAACGGCTCTACAACTACCTAACTGTAAATTTAAAATGAATTTACATTATCTTTATTCTGGATAGGCAACTGCAATTTCAGCTGTTCCAGAAATATTCTTTTCTTCTGCACTCCCCTGTTTTATCAAAATACAATCGTATTCGATCGTTACTTTCTTAGTCTTCTCTCCATTTTCATTGTTATCGTAATCTTCGATTTTTAAAATTGTAAATGTATTGTTAGAACTGGAATTATCAGCAAACTCTGAACTATAGGTTCCCGATGCACCTTGGTATTCAATAGTAACTGTGGAAAGTTGTTCCTGCAATACGGTCGTAACAATTGATATAGAATCCACCGTAAAGTCAAACTTAGAATAGGAAATACTTGATGGCATTACCGAACCAGGGTTTCCGCCTATACACACTCCCATATTGAGGGTACAAATATTATTATAGGCTGATAAACTAATAATATTAGTTTGTGGAATTTGAAAAGTTGAATCTATTAAAAAAGAAATTCCATTAGGATTATTATTTGGAATCCAATCATAACTAGGATTACCTCCGCTGGGCGAAGTATTCAAATTTGGAATTAATTCATATTCTCCTTGATTAATTCCGAAAATCACATCAATATTTAATTCACAATCATCATCCATTCCTATAGGAAGTATTTTCTCAAAATAACTCACACAATTATCATTAGTTAATACTTCAAGCCTTACATCTAAATCTGTATTATCAAAATAGTCAAAAGTAAAAAACTCATCTGTAAACGTTTCACCGTTAATTGTCCACAAAAAAGAATCAGCAGAAATATTAAAGAACGAATCAATTAATTGTGCATTAAAATTATAACGAAATCCATTTTGAATTGAAATTACATTGTCTGTGAAATAATTAAAATCAGAACCTGTTACTATAGCTTGATTGATGTCAAAAGGTTCATTAGGCAACGAATCAACATAACTACTTCGAATCGAAAAACTCAAAGATTCTTCACAATCATTCTGACAATTAGAATCTTTTGCAAAACGTCCGGTCATCGTATACACACCAAAAATATCTTTCGAAAATTCTGAAAACATATAAAAATCGTCATCGCCTGCCACCAGATTTAAATCAACTCCATCCAATTGGGCATTGGCAGTAAAAACAGGATCTCCAGATGGCACTTCATCCAAATCTACTTTCTTGCAGCTTCCGATAGCAAAGATAATTATGGTAATATAAATTAGTGCTTTTTTCATCTTTTCAAATTCAAATATTGAGTAACTCTAAAAGTTAAATAAAAAGGCTTCGATTCTTGAAGTGCAACTGTAATTCCATAAGGGAGTTCTGCAGTTGAATCCAAAATTCCACTTGGCGTATAGTTCGCTCGAACACCAAAATGCAAATTATCACTAATCCGATAATGGAATCCTAACAATACATTTACATGGTTCTTTTTAAAACCTAAACTTGGTACCCAGCCCGATTGAATATCCCCATTCGCTTCTGTAACTTTTCCTTTCACTCCTAATAAATAATTATAAGAAGCACCTGTTTCTAAAGTCATTCTCTTCTTTTGGTATTTTAAATAAAGCGGCAATTCTAAATAATGCAAATTTTCAGGAGTCAATTTAGCTTGTGCGACGCTTCGTCCAAAACTATAACTCGCTACCTCATTTTGCTTTGTTGCCACAAAATTCCCACTTCGATAATGGTACGCTAATTCTGTCCCTATGGCCATTTTTGCATTTCCAACCTCAAAATTCCATTCGATAAAAAGTCCAGTTTTAAACCCAATAAATGGTGTCTCTGAACTATTTTCTACCAATGGATATCCAACTGCTCCTCCAAAAACTCCAAAAGCAAAATTGTCTCTTCGAGGTGCAAATGTTGGACAAACTGCTTCTAAGTCTAATTCCTCTACCTTTTTAGTATTAGCTAAAAACATTTCTAAAAAAGGTAGTAGGATTGTGCTATTAGAAGCTATTGGTTGAACTACTACTTCTTTTTCTTTTTCTACATTTTCATCTTGAATCAAAGGAGTTGCTTCTTGGGTAATAGGAATCAATTTTTCTTCAACATCTTTTTCCGATGAATTTGCATCAGTATTTCCTACAGGTAGAATAAACTCATTTCCATTACCTGAAACAACTGTTGGAGTATTACCGTCAGAGCTATTATCTTCTATTTTGTTTAAATTATTATTGTTTAATTTATTTACTGATGGATTATCTGGAATTGTTCTGGCAAATACATCTGAATCTTCATTTAATTGTTTACTATTTCCTACCTCAGTAATATTATTTTCATTTATTTCTGTTGACTTGTTTTTATCATCAGAAATTTTCTCTTTTGAAATTTCAAATTCAGTTTTATCTTTTTCTAAGCCTGGTGTTAATACATTTCCAAGAGTAGTATTTGATGTTTTTCCAGACTCCACTATCTGATTAGAGTTGTCATTTTTCCAAATAAAAAACACACTCAAACCTGCTACTAAGGCAACCCCAAACCATATGAAAAACCTTCGCCAACTTCCACTCTTTTCATCAGCGTTAATCAACGCCTCCGCCCCTTCCCAATACTCGGGTTTCATCTCGAACTGTCGGTGCTCAAGTTTATCCTTAAAAATTTTGTCGAAGTTATTTTCCATATCTTAACTTTTAATAAATAACATATTCTTAATCGTACATCGTAAAAAAACTGATAATCAATTATTTACGAAACTAATGTGCTTTCCTTTGCACCTCTTCTTTCATTGCTGCCTCAATAAATTCTTTTAATTTCTTTCGAGCAAAGGACAAATGCCATTTGGAAGTTCCATCTGAAATCCCCAACATTACTCCAATTTCTTTGTGACTAAATCCATCAATTCCAAAAAGATTAAACACTTTTTGACTTACTGGAGGAAGTCGCTTTATCATATTCTCCAACTCTTCCGCATCAAAATTTAAGTCTGCCACATTCAATGTGACTAAGTCATCATGATTATGAAAATCTTCAAAATCAGTATGCTCAATTAGCTCTCTAACTTTTCTATTCTTTCTAAATTCATCTATTACTGTATTAATCATAACCCGTCTAATCCAAGCTTGGAAAGGTGCCTTCGTTTGATACTTATCTAGGTTTTTTAATATTTTTAAAAAAGCTACATTAACGACTGCCGCAGATTCTGATTCATCTTTTTTATATCGCATACCAACACTCATTAACGTGCTAAAGCAACTTTGGTAAAGTTGAAATTGAGCACGTCGGTCACCCCGTTGACAATCAGCCAATAATTGAGCGCTAATTTTCATTGAATACGTTGTTCGTTTTTAATTAGGTAGTTTGATATAGCTAATCAAATAATTAGTTGATCAGGTAGTTGGGTTTTCTAAAATTCATTTCCCCAAAATACCTGATCAACTGATTATCTGTTTAACAAATTACTTTTTCATAATCTCTGTCTCTTATACACAT
>OJFR01000629.1_pt1 | contig 11350 bp, 3 predicted proteins | sample 1594121 | NCBI WGS metagenome assembly OJFR01 (sample SAMN05416812, study PRJEB24817) | seawater metagenome | isolation source: Sea water | place: Canada:Atlantic | collected 2013-07 | reverse complement strand
ACACCTCTCTATTCGTCGGCAGCGTCAGATGTGTATAAGAGACAGCTTCCGAATATAGAAATCCATTTAATTCTAATTTTAGATTTTTTTTCAAAAAATAATAAATGATTTTTCAATTTATTATTTTTGGAAAACAAACAATGCTGTTCTATAAAGTACTGATTTACAGTACTTTATAGGTTGGATGTTTTGTGTGTGTGTAAATGTGGAAAATGAATAGATAAGATATTTCAACAATAGGCAGCAAAATATTACTTTGGAGACTCTTATTTTCTGTAAACTTATTGTCAAAACAGAATTTACACCCTTTTCAAAATAATCGGATTCCTTTTAATAAATTCTTATCTCGTACTTTATTTCTCTTTTTATCAGAAGAGTTAAATAATGTTTTTGAAATTCCTTACTTTCGACGGATTATTATAAAGCAATAACAAAAGATACAAATTAAAAATATTAAGCTAAACGAATACTCTCTTCAGGAATATTTAAGATAACTAAAACTAAATGGGTAATCAATTAATTTTGATTGCTGTGTAAAGCAAAAATTTAATTTTAATCAAAATCAAAAAATGCCCCTGGTATGAAAAAACAAATACTACTCGCATTCTTCATTTCTTTTACTTATTTGGGTTTAAATGCTCAATGTAATATTCCATTTGCCCCAGCGTTGACTTGTAGTTCAGCGCCTATAATATGTGATTTGGATGGTTATTGTACCACTACAGGTGCACCTAATAACCAAGATGATCCTACTACATTTTGTGGTGGTGTTAATAATAATCAATGGTTTTCCTTTGTAGCAGGTACTACGACTATTAACCTTGATTTTATTGTAGGAATTTGTGCAGGAACAACACAAGGGACAGGTCTTCAAGCACAGGTTTATTCAGTTTGTGGTGCGCCATGGACATCTCCTTCTAACTGTTTGGGGTCTCCAAATCCGATTCTACCAGGAACTACAGAAACATTATTTCTAACAGGATTGACGGTAGGAAATGTCTATTATTTAATGACAGATGGTTGGAGTGGGGATATTTGTGATTATACTATCGAGGTAACAAGTGGAAGTACCACTCCTCCACAACCAGATCCAGCGGGACCTATTGCTGGAGATCCGGTATTTTGCCCAGGAGCATCTTCTGTTACTTATTGTGCGGGAGCTTCTTTTGGAGCGGCCTTTTATGAATGGACAATTCCACCAGGCGCAGTAATAGTTGGTCCAGATGATGGAGCATGTATTACTATTGATTTTAGTGGAATAGTTGGAACTACGGGAGTAATAACAGCAACACCTACCAATGGATGTAATTCAGGTGGGTCATCCTTTTTTAATGTTTCACAAGGGCCTTCGCCTACAACTCCAGATGTTGATTTTGTCTTATGTCCAGGTGATACAGAAATATATGGTAATACGGTGTACTCTACAGGGGGTACATTTTTAAATACAGACATTTCAAATGCACAAGGTTGTTTGATTGAAACATTTGTAAATGTTATGATTGGTCAAGAAATGACAACAGATTTGGAAGAAGTTATTTGTATTGGAGAGTCTTCAACAACAGGAGAAACTTCTACGGGGTTTTATACTTATGACCTTTTAACTTCATTAGGATGTGATAGTACGGTTACTTTAACCTTAACAGTATTAAATCCAACTACAGGAGTTTTTCCTGTAACGGATGTGATTGATTGTTCAGGACTTCCTGTTCAAGTTGGTGCGGTTGTGACAGATCCAGATCCAAGTATTTTATACGTTTGGTCAGGCCCTTGTTTTGTTCAAAATTTCCCATCTGATCCGAATATTTCGGTAAGTTGTGGAGGTGTATATACAGTATTTGCTGAACAAACTCTTGATGGTGTAACATGTGTTTCTCCTTCATTCTCAGTAACTGTTATTGAAAATACAACTCCTCCAACTGCTGATCCAGGGATAGGAGGGGTGATTGATTGTATTAATAGTTGTGTTACTTTAGGAGGTTTAGGAACTTCGAATACAAGTACATATGCCTACTCTTGGGTAGGGCCAAATGGATATAGTGAATCAGATCAATTCCCTGAAGCTTGTGAACCAGGTGTTTATAGCTTTTTTGTTATTGATTTAGGGACTAGCTGTATATCTTCAACTGTACAAGTAACAATAACAGGCGATAATTCTATTCCTGTTGCAGTAGCAGCAGCTTCTAATAACTTAGATTGTACTTCTACCGGTTCAGCAGCAACTCTTGACCCAACAGGTTCTGATCCTGGGACATACTCATGGGAAGGCCCTGGAAGTCCTACTGGTTCAAATCCAGTAGTAACAACACCAGGTACTTATACTCTAACGGTTTTAAGTGCAAATGGATGTACTTCAACTCAAGAGGTAACAATTACTCAAGATATTGCAGCACCTACAGCTAGTATTACTCCACCTACTTCAATTGACTGTAATAATTCGACAGTTTCTTTAGATGGGACTGGATCAAGTAGTGGAGTTACTTATTTGTGGTCTACAGGAGAAACAACTTCTACAGCAACTACCAATTCAGGAGCTGGAACTTATACCTTAATAGTAACTAATATTAGTAATGGATGTACAGATGAAGCATCTGTAATAGTTATTGATAACTCGACAATAGTAACTGCAGATGTTGATGTACAAGGTCAAATTACTTGTGACAATGGATCGGTAACATTATCAGCGATAAATGTTATAGGATCTGCTAACCCAAATTTTACATGGTCTAACGGAATGAGTGGTCAAACGATTACTGTCAATACTGATGGATCTATTACTTTAACAGTAACTGATGCAATTACAGGATGTAGTGGTGATGTTACAGCGATGGTAACAAGTGATCTTGTTGCACCAATAGCAGTAGCAGGTGTAAGCGGAGAATTGGACTGTAATAATACAAGTGTTGTATTGAGTACAGCAGGTTCTACAACTGGTCCAAATATATTGGCAAGTTGGTCTGCTATTGATCCTAATAATGTTATAAATCCAGGAGTCTACACTTTGACCATTACAAATACAACTAATGGTTGTACAGCAACTTCAAATATAACTGTATTAGAAGATGTAACAGCTCCAGTAGCAGTAATTACAGCTCCAGTAGCTATTGATTGTAATAATACAAGTACAGTACTTGATGGTAGTAGTTCAACAGGAACTAACTTAAGTTATACTTGGGCTCCAACAGGAAGTACAGGGCCAACATTAAATACTACTGTTGCAGGAACTTATACTTTAACAGTACTAAACCAAGATAATGGTTGTACAGATACAGAAGAAGTTATCGTAATAGATAATACGACAACAGTAACTGTTACTGCAACAGTAAGTAACGATCTATCCTGTACCGAGACATCTGCAACATTGGATGTTTCAGGTGGGTCAGGTTCATCTAACCCAACTTACTCTTGGTTTGATGGAACGAATACAACTACTGGACCTACTTTAACTACAATGATTCCAGGAACGTATACTATGACTCTTATTGATGGATCAACAGGTTGTCAAGGATCAACAGAAGTTACTGTTTTACAAGACACAAACCTTCCAACTGCAGTAATTGATGCTCCTAATAATTTGACTTGTATAACTAGTTCAATAACATTGGATGGTACGGCTTCTACTGCTGGAAATAATATTACTTATTCTTGGTTATTTAATGGTGGGTCAATACCGGGAACAGATCCTCTTTTATCTGTTACTAATCCTGGTGATTATCAAATCGTAGTGACCGATGTAGATAATGGATGTGAAGTTACTTCTTCTATCATCACAGTAATTTTAGACAATACACTTCCTGTAGCTATAGCTACAGCTGGAAATAATGGAATTATAACCTGTAGTGCAACTTCATTAACTATTGATGGAAGTGCAAGTTCTACAAATAGTGGAAATATTAATTATTCATGGGTACTAAATGGAAGTGTTGTAGGTACTGGTAGCACATATGATGTTACTTCTCCAGGAGATGTTATTTTGGAAATAACAGATATAGTTAATGGATGTACTGCTCAAGAGGTGGTCACAATCAGCCCTGATGCTGACCTTCCATTATTAACTATTGATCCAGTTGTCAATTTAGATTGTAATAATTCTTCTTCAACATTAGTTGGAACAGGAAGTTCAAATGCTGGTAATACAGTTTCTGTTGAATGGCAAGATGGAACGGGTGCTACAGTTTCTGTTACAGATCAATATACGACAACAGTTCCAGGTGATTATACCTTTATAGTAGTTGATATAGTAAATGGATGTAGCCTTTCTCAATTAGTTACAGTATTGGAAGATCTTAGTTCTCCATTAATTGATGTAACTCCTGCTCCAGTTATAGATTGTGCCAATACATCAGTACTCGTAAATGCTTCGAACTCTGCAAGTGGAATTAATATTTCTTACCAATGGCAGGATGCTATGGGTAATGATTTACCACTAGAGATCAATAATACATTGACGACAGGAACTGCAGGTGATTATATTTTTGTAGTAACGAATACAGATAATGGTTGTACCTCAACTCAAACGGTAACTGTTCCTGAAAATATTGAAGCACCAGTATTTGATGCATCTGCATTAAATAATATTGACTGTAACAATATGGAAGCACAGTTAAATAGTACCATCACTTCTTCATTTAGTACTGATCTTACCTACTCTTGGTTATTGAATGGAACAACAATAGGAACTACGCCCACTCTTGCAACTGCAATTGAAGGAATCGTTACAGTAGTTGTTACTGATAATCAGAATGGTTGTTCATCACAAATGGATGTAACTGTTCTTAATACGGAATTAGATCCTACTATATCTGCTGTTGCTTCAAGTAATGGTGCATTAGATTGTATCACTACAGAAACAATTCTTGATGGTACAGGATCTGATGTAGGAGCCAACTTCAATTACTCTTGGGTTTTAGATACTGATCCAACCAATATATTAAGTACAGATTTAATGTACACAACGGAGGATCCGGGTAATTATATTTTAACAGTAGGTAATGTAGATAATGGATGTGAAAGTACAATTTCACTTACTGTTACTCAGGATATTGCAACTCCAATAGCAATAGCCGGGGTCAATAGTAATACTTTAACTTGTTCTAATCCTGAAATAACATTGGATGGGTCAGGGTCAAGCATTGGTGCTAATTTCACTTATCAATGGTATAATGTTACAACGTTACCTGCAACTCCAATCGCTGCGAATATTTCATTCAATGTTGATCTTGAGGGAACGTATGAATTAGTGGTTACCAATACGGATAATGGCTGTACAACAGTTAGTGATCAAGTTGTACTAATCCAATCTACAGATACTCCAATTGCAATAATTTCTAGTGATGGAATATTAACCTGTGCTAATGGTGATGTATTATTAGATGGATTAAGTTCTACAGCAGGAGGTGCTCTTACTTATGAATGGGTTGATGCTGCAGGAACAGTAATTACTACTGGTCCGGAATTAACAGTTACAACTATAGGACAAGTCACTCTTAATATTACAGATACGAATAATGGATGTAGTTCTTCAGATGTTTTCTTAGTAGAAGAAGATGTTGAAGCACCGGTTGCTCTTGCAGGAACAGGTGGAACGTTACTTTGTAGTCAATTAGAGGTAGCATTAGATGGAAGTGCTTCTTCTTCTCAAAATGGAAACTTCACTTATGAATGGTGGACAATAGTAAATGGTGCTACAGTAACGATGGTAGAGCCTAGTGAAATAACTTATAGTGCCACAACTCCTGGTGATTATGTAATAATTGTTACGAATACTGATAACGGTTGTTCAACAATTTCTGCTCCGGTAACGGTAGAAGAAAATACAGCTCTTCCAGCGATTTTAATGGTTCCTTCCGCATCAGAACTTACTTGTGATATTCAAACAATTACTTTTGATGCAAGTGGATCTACTGTAGGAAATGGATCATCAGGAACGCTGGTTTATGAATGGACAGATGCAAGTGGTGCAGTAATAGGTAATACAGAAACTATTGATGTATCAAATACAGATGAAGTATTTTTGACAATTTCTGATGCTGTAAACAACTGTTTTGTATCTGATAGTTATTCCACTACACAAGATATTGAGGAACCATCTGCAAATGCAGGGCCTACTCAAACTTTATTCTGTGGAACAATTGATGTAATGCTTGACGGAAGTAGTTCTTCTGCTAACGGCGATCCGATCACTTATGCATGGTATGCTCCAAATGATCCAACTAACGTAGTAACAACTTCTTCAACAGTAGCTGCATCTACTCCTGGAACATGGACATTATTAATTACTAATTCAGATAACGGTTGTTCTTCAACTTCTACAGTTGAAGTTGATGAAAACATTAGTGCTCCTACAGCAGTTGTTGATTTCTCAGGAATGTTGACTTGTGCTGATACTGAACTTACAGTTGATGGAAGTAACTCAACTATTCAAAATCCAAATGGTACTATTGAATACCTTTGGGAAAATGGATCAACTACATCAACAGCTACCTTTGATGCTCCGGGTACATATACTGTATTAATTACTGATAGCGTCAATGGTTGTACTGCTGAAGAAAGTTTTACCATTGATCAAGATATACTTGCACCAGTAGCAGATATTCAAGCTCTTACGAGTTCGATTATTTCATGTACTGAACCAAGTTTAGTATTTAATGGTTCAGGTTCTAATAATAATGGAAATCCTAATGGAGGAACATTAACTTATGAATGGACATTAAACAATATTCCAGTAACTGGAGGAACGACAGATCAAGTTGAAATTTCTCAACCAGGAGATTTAGTACTTTTAGTAACTAACCTAAATAATGGTTGTACTGCAACTTATGTAGTAAATGTTGAAGTGAGTGATGAAGTGCCATTCGTAAATATTCCTAATCCATCATCTTTATCCTGTGCTATTGATGAAGTTACTGTTGTTGCAACTGCTTCAACTGGAACAGAATTTACCTACTTATGGACTGGTCCAGGGATTATAGTTGGTGAGACTACATTATCTCCAACAATGTCTACAGCTGGTACATATACCTTGACTGTAACAAATACCATTAGTGGATGTGATATTTCACTTTCAACTCAAATTGATGGTGACTATGATGCACCAAATGCGTTTGCAAATGCAACTGATCAATTTGATTGTGTTACTGACGAAGTTACCTTAGATGGAAATGGTTCATCTATAGGATCAACTATCTCGTACTCTTGGACAACTGTAACAGGTGTTATTGCAAGTGGTGAAAACACTTTCAACCCTGTAGTTACTGCTCCTGGTGATTACACATTATTAGTAACAGACAATGGAAATGGATGTACTTCTATCTCTGTAGTAACGGTATCTGCTAATACAGATGTACCAACTATTGCAGGATTCCAAGTTATTGATCCAAATTGTTTTGGAGAAAATAATGGATCTATCACATTAGATAATATAGCTGGAGGTCAATTACCTTACTTGTACTCAATTGATGGAGGCGCTTTGGCACCAATTAATCAATTCAGTTTCTTAAGTGCAGGAGAATACACTGTTCTTGTTCAAGATGCAAATGGTTGTGAAGCTAACCAGTTAATCACAATTACTGATCCTCAAGAATTATTAGTAGAATTAGGTGATAACCAAACAATTGGATTAGGTGATGAATTCCAATTATCAGCTCAGATTGTTGGAGCATATGACACGATCATGTGGTCAGCTAATTGTCCTGATTCTATTTGTGCAGATCAACCTGAATTCTCTGTTTCTCCTCTCAATACAATTTCTTACTTTGTAACGGTAGTGGATGGCAATGGATGTATTACAACTGACCAAATCACAGTTAATGTTGAGAAAGGAAGAGAAGTATTTATTCCAAATGCATTTACTCCAAACGGTGATGGTAATAATGATCGCTTCTGGGTTTATCCTGGTGGAGAAGTAGCTAAAGTACATGAGTTTAGAGTATTCAACCGATGGGGAGAGCAAGTATTTGGAGCATCTAATTTTGATCCATTTACGCAAGATGATACAAACGGATGGGACGGAACATTAGATAGTAAGAAAATGAATCCAGCAGTATTTGTTTATTATGTTGATATCGAATATATCGACGGAAGAAGAGAAGTACTCAAAGGAGACGTTGCGCTTAGACGTTAATTCTAAATTTTAATAAAATATAAAAAGGCAGATTGGATTAGTCCAATCTGCCTTTTCTTTTTTTGGAAAACAATTCCTCCTCTAAGTATTATTAACAGGCTTTAAGAAACAACCTGTTCTAACATTAACTAATTCATGGAGCATAAAAGATAAACTGAGAGGTTAAGTATTCTCGATTACATAAGGATCTAGAAAGTCATTAAATTCAACCTCAATAAATATATCATTTAGACAACCCTAATTATATTCTAATAAAAATCGCCTCACCTGAATGCATCAATTAAATGATCCATCATGTCATCTTCCTCCTCTTCTTTTTTTACATAAAAATCTAAAATATCCTCAAAGGAAGCATAAAGAATACATGCTCCAATTGGAAGAGTATATAAAATTCCAATTCCAAAAAATAAAATTCCTGAAACTGAAATAATGCTCACTAGAAAATAGAACAGAGCAAAAATGCCCCATTGCTTAGAAATAATTTTTCGACTTGTTTCCATTGCATCCCAAGCTGGCATATTATAAAAGATGATTAACATTGGAGCATAAATCCAAACAATGGATAAATAGACAATAGGTAATAACAAAAATAAGTACCAAGTTTGAAAACCAGGAAAACTATCTATGGACAAAGGCGTTTTTTGCCACTCCTCCAACCATTCTAAATACAAGTTAATATCGCCATTAATTAAAATTGGGGAAATCAGCAAAAGAAAAATTGCCGCTTCAATTAAAGACATCAATATTAATGGAGAAAGAAATTGGAAGCCTTTCCAAAATTGATCAAAATTAAATTCATCCTCTTTACTAATATTTCTAGCAACAAAATAAACCCCCACACCCAAAACCGGAGTAACAAAGATCCGATTAACTAAATCACCTAATCCTGTCAGCAAATCAACCGCTCCAGTAATCAACATGAATAGCAAGAAGAACAAAATAAATCCAATTGCAAACTTGTTGCAAATTTCAAATCCACGTTGCAAGTATTGTTGAAATTTAAATTCGTATTGGTTAGGATTATTAGCAATAAGTTCATTTATATTTTGATCAGGCATATTTATATATTTTACCAATATTTAAATTTCATTTCAAAAACAAAATCCAAAAGTACTGAAAAATAGGACTTATCCAAAAGAAGAAAATAGAATGTATTTTTCCCATTTCGGACTCATTGTTCCCATTTTGGGAAAAAGTAAAATACTTCTTTTTTATAAATAATTGATTATCAGTAGTTTATGAATTTGGCATTAAATTGAATAGATATGAAGTATAAACGGCGTCATGCCTTTTAGTTTTTTAAAAATTTGATAGAGAGAGTTTACTCAGGACAGTATTATTTTTATTAATTCTACTGTCCTATTTTTTCCTACCTAACGAAATCCAAATTGAATACAAGACATAATTCCTAATACACCATCTAACACACGCCAAAAGTTATATGTGGTGCATAGGGATATTTTTTACCTTATGGTTTAATACTGGTGGTGATTTCTATTTTAATACTTAGTGATAAATTCTTTGCTTAGATTAATTGAAAAGAATATAATTAAAAGGGTGTTTTTATTAGTTTGTTTGCAAAGTATAGAAGGCTAAAAAATACTAAGGAAAATAAATAAAAAACAAATCACTACAAAAAAAGTCGCACTTCATAATATGAAGATGCGGCTTTTTGTATTGTAAATGTATTGTTACAAGGCTAATACTTTTATTAAGATTAAGCTTTTTTTATTTTTTTAAAAATGAAGAAGACCGTAAATGAAAAGCGAACGAAGATTAATTATTTTTTTATCGCGGCGATCTTAATTATTTTTTCTTCTACCACTTCATAAATCAAAACCATTTCGATGGGGTCATCATTTCCTAACCTTCCTGTGATAGATTCGTGATCGATGATTTTGTTTTCAAAAATGATTCGCTTGATGATGTTAGAATATAATTTTGGTGATTGTTCAAAAAGACCTTGGTAAATTTTTCGAACTTCTTCTAAACCTTGTGCACTTGGTTTTTCAATTCCAAAATTATACATTTTGATATCGTGGTGAAAACAAGACATGAATGTTTCAATGTCGAGTGAGTTGTAGGCGTCGAGATTTTTTTGGACGATTTTTTCCATGGTGATCTTATTTAGTCTTGACATGATAATATTTTTTGTTTTTTCAACCTACCTTTTTCTTTTTTGGCTTTTCTAAGATGATTGTGAAACTGGGATGAGCTTTTTGAAATTTTTCTAAATCACTTTTTGAAATAGCAGTTTTCCAACAAGCGATTTCTAAATCTTTTAATTTTTTTAATGGACTAAGTGAGGAGACATTAGTATTTGTGATGTTTAACTTTCTAAGTCGAGTTAGGTTTTTCAATGGTTTTAAATCTGTTACTTGAGAAAAGGAAGCACTAATCCAATTTAACTTTTGCATGTCTTCAACTCCTTGCAATGATTTTATAGGCGTATTATAAAAAACAAGGGTAGTAATGTTTTTAATATTTTTTAGTGGTAGAAGTGATTCTACTTTGGATTTATTAAAACTAATTTCCGTTAAGTTTTCTAGTCCTTGAAGAGGAGTAAGATCGGTAACTTCATTTTGTGAAAAGTTGATGAACCTCAAAAGAGAACAATTTGTAAGAGGTTCTAGAGATGTAATTTTATTGTTTCTCACACTTAGACTCGTAAGAGAAGTTAAACCTTCGACTCCTTCCAAAGATTCTAGTTGAGCATTGTCAACAGTTAATGCTTTTAAATTTTTAAGGCCTGCTAAATATTTTATAGAATTGATTTTATACATTCCTAGCCTTAGCCTTTCCAAGCTTTTAATTTTTTTTAGGTCAGATAAATCGGTGATTGGATTTGCAGTTAATCTTAAATCTTTTAGTTGAGTCAATTCTACCAAAGGAGAAATATCTGTGAAGTGATTATCTATTGCATCGATTTTTTCTAATTCTTTAAAACGACGAAGTGGTTCAAGACTAGTTAAGTATTTTTTAAATAATGAAATTTCTTTTAGTGAAAAAAGTTGATCTAAATGTTCTGATGTGATTTCATCTGTGATGGAAACTTCTTTCTTAAATATTTCTGTCCAAACAGAGTCGAGGTTATTCCACCAAGTTTGATCGGCTTTGCTGATGTCGGTAAACTTTATGGAATCTTTGTTAGAATTTTCTTCGCAAGAAGTTTGAACAAATAGAAAGGTCAATAGCTGTCTCTTATACACATCTGACGCTGCCGACGAATAG
>OJFR01000627.1_pt1 | contig 11357 bp, 13 predicted proteins | sample 1594121 | NCBI WGS metagenome assembly OJFR01 (sample SAMN05416812, study PRJEB24817) | seawater metagenome | isolation source: Sea water | place: Canada:Atlantic | collected 2013-07 | reverse complement strand
GAGATCAGCCTCGGTCTCGTGGGCTCGGAGATGTGTATAAGAGACAGTCTCCATATTTTGCTAATTCTTTTTCAAATTGAGTAACTTTTATAAAATTTGGTCGAGTTCCTACTACAACCATTATTTTTTTTGCCATTCGCTTAGTTTTTACACGATAAAATTAGTGTTTTATAAGGTAAAAAAAAATTATTAAACCTATCATAAAATAAATTGGTCAAAATGTTTTTTGAATTAAAATCCTATTTACATTTGTGCTGATAATAGCTGTTATTGTTTTAAGGTTTTTTTGAGTATTTGATTTCGCAGCTATTTAGATTTTTAAGCTCAATAAGTAATTTTTTAAACCTTAAATATATGATTCATCCACTTACAGAATTAAAATTTATTAGCAACGAAATAGGCTATGGCGTTGTTGCACGAGAGTTTATCCCAAAAGGAACAATAACTTGGGTATTAGATAAACTAGATAGAGAATTTAGTCCGTTAGAAATTCAAACAATGGAACCTATTTATCAGGAAATTTTAGATTTTTATACTTTTAGAAATAATAATGGTAATTATGTGTTGTGTTGGGATAATGGAAGGTATGTAAATCATAGTTTTAATTCTAATTGTTTAACAACGGCATACGATTTTGAAATTGCTATTAGAGACATTCTTCCGGGAGAGCAACTTACGGATGATTATGGATACTTGAATATTCCCTATCCGTTTAGAGGAGTAGATGAAGGCACTCGCAGAAAAATTGTTTACCCAGATGATTTGGTAAAATATCATAAAGTTTGGGATAAGAAGATAGAAAGAGCATTTCCGTTAATTACTAAAGTAAATCAACCTTTACGTACCTTAATTTCTGATGAAAAATGGAAAGAGATTGAAGCTATAGAAAAAGGCGAAAAACAAATGCTTTCTATTTTACATAATTTCTATCCAAACGGAAATGGTGAGAAAATGAAATAAGAATTTGACTAAGAAGTAAAAAGTATATTTTTCGCTAATTTAGCAGCAACTTTAGTTGATAATCAATTGAGACAGTTGCTTTATGTATCCCGAAAAACTAAATATAAAAGCCTGGTCCTTAGAAGATAGACCTAGAGAAAAATTACTTTCCAAAGGTAGGTCGGCTCTTTCTGATGCTGAACTTATAGCAATTTTAATTGGCTCAGGAAATAGAAATGAAACGGCTGTAGAACTTTCTAAAAAAATATTTAAATCTATTGATAATGATTTGAATAAATTAGGAAAACTTTCTGTTAAAGAATTAATGCAGTTTAAAGGAATAGGAGAGGCAAAAGCCATTAGTATTGTAGCAGCCTTGGAGTTGGGTAGGAGAAGGAAAAATACAGATAATCAGCTTAAAAAAAACATTAAATCTAGCAAAGATGTTTTTGAGGAGGTTATTGGTGTAATGAGTGATTTACCTCATGAAGAATTTTGGGTGTTGTTTTTAGACAGGCGTAATGCGGTTATTAAAAAAAGTAATATAAGTAAAGGAGGTATATCAGGTACTGTTGCAGATGCTAAAATTATTTTTAAAGAAGCAATGCAATTACTTGCTTCTGCAATTATTTTGTGTCATAATCATCCATCAGGAAATTTAAAACCAAGTGATGCAGATATACAACTTACCAAAAAAATGAAAGAAATTGGTAATTTGGTTGATGTACCTGTGCTTGATCATTTAATTATTACGGACAAAAGTTATTTTAGCTTTGGTGATGAAGGGTTAATATAAGAAAAAATGATTTTAGTCTATACACATAAATTAACCAACCGAATTAGCTATACTTTTCGAACGGTTTTTGAGCAAATTCTAAAAACTCCTGTTTCATTTACAGATGATGTAGATTTTTATTTATCGTGCAAAACAGCCAAACTATCTTATACCACAAAAGCAATAGATGATGGTTTGTATTTTACATCTACAAGCTTATTGTTTGAGGAAGAAATAAAATTACAAAATACCGCAGCAATTCCGCAAACAGATGGAACAGTTGGTTTATTTGAAATATCAACAAATAAACATTCTAATTTTGATGTTTTTGCTACTGTATTTTACTTGATATCAAGGTATGAGGAGTATTTACCTCATCAAAAAGATAAATATGGAAGATTTTTAGCAACAGAGAGTTTTGCGTTTAAAAATAATTGTATAGAATTGCCAATGGTAAATATATGGGCAGAAAAAATTGCTCAACTTGTTACAACTCATTTTACTAATTATAAATTTCCCGAACGAAAATTTGAGTTTTTAAGCACCATTGATATAGATAATGCTTTTGCTATTAAACACAAAGGTTTTTGGAGAACTGTAGGTGGGCTAGCAAAATCTATTACGGAACCTCAAAATTTAAAGAACAGAATAGATGTTTTGCGTGATAAAGCTGAAGACCCTTATGATACTTACAATTATCAGGATGAAGTACATCAAAAATACAATATTCAACCAATTTACTTTTTTTTAGTTGGTAATTATTCTTCTTTTGATAAAAATATAGCTTTCACCAACAAAAAATTTCAACATTTAATAAAAAAGATAGCTATTACCAATACGGTAGGGCTGCATCCATCGTATCAATCTAATACTAATAATGCTTTACTTAAAGAAGAAAAGTTACGATTAGAAAGTATTATAAATAAAAACATTAATAAAAGTCGACAACATTTTTTAAAGTTAAATTTTCCATCAACATACAGAAATTTAATTGACATTGGAATTAATGAGGATTATACTATGGGATATGTTGAAAGTATTGGTTTTAGAGCAAGTATTTGTTCTCCATATTATTTTTTTGATATAGAAAAAAACAAAGTAAGTCCTTTAAAAATCATACCTTTTTGTGTGATGGAAGCAGGATTAAAATACTACCAGAATTTTACTGTAGAAGAAGGAATTATCAACATTAATAAAATAGTTGAGATTGTAAAAAAAGTAAATGGTACTTTTGTAAGTGTATGGCATAACGAATCTCTTTCTGATGTAGGAATATGGAAAGGATGGAGAAAGGTCTATGAGCAAATGCTATTGAATATAAAAAAGAAATAAATTAACGGTAAAATTTAGCTACATATGAAAATTATTAACCTAGGCTCAGAAAATACTATTTTTAATCAGTTTATTGCAGAAATAAGAAATGCTAATATACAAGTTGATAGCATGCGTTTTAGAAGGAATTGTGAACGTTTAGGAGAAATTTTTGCTTATGAAGTCAGTAAAACGTTGGTGTATAAAAAACAAGAAGTAGTTACTCCTTTAGGTGTTGCAGAAATGAGCTTACCTAAAGAGCAACCTGTTTTGGCAACTATCTTAAGAGCTGGGCTTCCTTTACATCAAGGGTTACTAAATTATTTTGATAAAGCTGACAATGCTTTTGTATCTGCCTACAGAAAACATCATAAGGATGGATCTTTTGTAATTGAAGCAGAATACATGGCTAGCCCTGATTTAACAGACCGTACAGTAATTTTATCTGATCCTATGCTTGCTTCAGGAGCATCTATGGTTGAAATTTACAAACTTTTATTAGAAAAGGGAAAACCATCTAACTTGCATATAGTTACATTAATAGCAAGTGTTGAAGGCGTAAATTATATCAAAAAACATTTGCCTGAAGATACTACTGTTTGGGTAGGTGCTGTTGATGATGAACTTACAGCCCAATCTTACATTGTTCCAGGACTTGGCGATGCGGGAGATTTGGCATTTGGTGCTAAAGAATAAACAATAAATGTTTTTGTCTTTTTATGAAATATTTTTTCTATTAGCTTTTAGTGCTACCAAGTTTATGGCATCAGCACTGTATATTCTTGCTATAAAAAGAATATCATGGATTTCTACGTTATTGATTTTATTAATAGGTGGCTGTTTAGGAATATTGGTTTTTTATTTTTTAGGAGCTTTCATTAATCAGTTAATTGATAAATTATTAGATAGATGGAGAAAAGATAAGTCGCCATCAAAAATATTTTCTAGTTCTAGTAGAAGAATTATCAATATAAAATCTAAATATGGATTAATGGGAATTTCCTTTTTAACACCACTATTGTTTTCAATTCCTTTGGGATGTTTTTTGGCAACTCGATTTTTTAAAAAGAGCAATCAAACGCTACTAATTATGTTGTTGGGAGTTGTTTTTTGGACAGCAGTATTAAGCTTTACAAAGTTTATTGTATCAATGTAAGCTCTTTTTAGGAAAGATTAAATAACCAAAGTGTACTAAAAAACTCCAATGATCTTCTTGTCTATCGTAATAATTTACATTTATGGCAATAGGTCCTATTGGAGTATGATATACTAATGAAGATGCGGCAATATACTCTCTTGAAGCCCATTCTAAACCATAAGCTGCTTTATTAAATTCATTTTGAAATATTCTTTGATATGGCTGAAAAATATAACCTTCCAATCGTAAATGAAAATTTTGGTTAAACATAATAATGTTTTTTATCCCTCCGGCAGCATAATTGTGTGCTCTTAATCTTTCTTGAAACAGTGTTCTGCTTTCGCTAACAGGAGCAAAGGCATTAGCCGTTAAAATACTAGCAGTATAATTTTCAAAGAAAGACTGGTTAGAATATACCCCTTCACCAAAAATTCCAAAGCGTACCTTCCCTTTTCTTATAAAATATTTGTCAAAAGTGGCTTTTAACAAAAACCATACATGATATTCTTGAGCAATATCTTTAATTATGGAGGTTGAACCAGGAATAGTTTTTTCTTTACCTTTAATATACTTTGCGCCAACAGTAAAAAAACTTCCGGCAGTAGCATATTGTTTCCTGTTTAACGAGTTTCTTTCATATTTTAGAAATCCAATTGCATTTCTAAAGCTTGTTTTGTCAGTTGTGTCGGTAGAAATAAATTGTCTGGTTTGATAATATTCATTATCTAATTCTCCGGCTGTTGCCCCAATTACTAATTTACCTTTGTATGCAACAGGAATTCCTATTTCTGTTTTAGCATATAAATCGGAACTTCTTAAAAAAGAAGGTCTGGTATCTTCAAAAAAAGTGGAGTTACTTCTAAAATAATCCCACCTATCATTATTAAAAGTGGTAACCCAGTAGAAAGGTAGTGGTTTAGGAAAATCAATTCTAAATCCAATACTAACAGAGTTGTGAAGTTTTCCAAAATAAGTACTTGCTAAAAATGAATAAGCTTTTTTTCTTAAGACATTATACTGAAGCCCTAAGTATCCTGTATTTATTGGTCTTGATGAAAAGACTCCCCCAAATGAAACAATAAAATTTCTTTCTTTTTTTGCTTTTAGTAATAAGCTAAATTTATTTGATTCATTATTAAAAATAGCTTCTGGATAAAGTGATTTAATTTTGTCGTCAGAAGATACTTTAATGTATTCAGATTTTAAATCTTCTGCACTAAGAGTGTCTTTTTTTAGCCTGATAGAGTTTTTGATATATGTATTTTGAGAGGCTTTCAATCCTTGTACATGAATATTTTCAAAAATAAGTTCAGGAAGTTTTTCTTTATAGTTTTTTCTTTTTTCGGAAATATAAGTAGAATCATTTCTTCTGGAAACATTGTTTTTTATGTATTCAATTTTTTTTAGTGTTGCTTCATAACCAATTCTTATTAATTCTTTATTATTATCAAAATTAAAAGTAGAAAAGTCTTCTGCATTGGGTTCTATTAAAACAGATTGCTCGCAAGGTATTATGTATTCTGTATCGTTAGAAATAATTGCTTTTATTTGAGAAATGATGTCATCTTCATTAGGAGGTAAAAAGTTAGAAGATACATTACTACCAATTATAAAATCAGGGTCGAACTCATTGTACATCACATTAGATGGAAAGTTATTGTATAACCCACCATCAAATAATAATTGATTTTCATATGTTACCGGAGATAAGTAAAACGGGTAGGCCATTGTTGCTCTAATAGCTGTTGGCAAAGGTCCTTTTTTTAAAATAACTGGTTTTTTTGAAATAATATCAGAAGCTATACATCTGTAGGGAATAAATAAACTGTCGAAATTGTTTTTTGCTTTTGCAGAAGCTGGTGCTAAATATTGCATTAATGCATAATTTATGGCAGATGGAGAAACAAGGTTGGTCGGTAAGCTAATTTCAATAATTGTATCTAAATTTAATTTAAAAGTAAATAACGAAGGGTCTTCTTTTTTTTGTCTTAAGTAATAGATATATTTATCATCCAATTGACCATTGGCCCAATTTTTAAACTTGTCTGATAAAAAAATTTCTTCTATTTCCTTTGGGGAATAACCAGCAGCATAGAATCCGGCAACTAAGCCTCCCATAGATGTGCCGGCAATATAATCAATAGGGATATTATTTTCTTCTAACGCTTTTAAAACACCAACATGAGCAATACCACTAGAACCACCACCACTAAATACAAGTCCAACTTTTTGAGCATTAACAATTAATGACACACTCAAGAATAGCACTAAGAATAAGCTTTTGGACATTTTTATTAACTGAATTTTATTGATCTTCTTCTCTTTATTAAAGTTGCTAATTTCCTAATAAAAAATTGAATAACAATTGGGTAAGCAAAAATTACCTTGTTTTAAACTTATAAATACGGCAAATGTCTATAGAAAAAATTATTTTACTAACGATTGTTTTTGTTTTAAAGTATTTTCAGGATATACTTGTAAGGCATGTTTTAAACATTCAATGGCATTTAATAATGAGTTTTCGTTTAATACATAAGCAATACGAACTTCTTTTTTTCCTAATCCTTTAGTAGCATAAAATCCGGCAGCAGGTGCCAACATAACAGTTTGTTTATTATATTCAAATTCTTCTAATAACCATTGACAAAATTTTTCAGCATCTTTTACAGGTAGTTCTACAACTGCATAAAAAGCTCCTCCAGGAGTTGGACATTTTACACCTTCAATTTCGTTAAGTCCTTTGATCACTACATTTCTTCTTTTTACATATTCTTCGATTACTTCATCAAAATAACTTTGTGGAGTATTTAATGCAGCTTCTCCGGCTATCTGTCCTAATGTTGGCGGACTTAGTCTGGCTTGAGCGTATTTTAAAGCTGTAGCAATTAATTTTTTGTTTTTAGAAATAAAGGCCCCAATACGAGCTCCGCACATGCTATATCTTTTTGAAATAGAATCTATAACAATAGTATTTTCTTCAATATCTTTTAAATTAAATACAGAGTAGTGTTTTTTGCCATCGTAACAAAATTCTCTATAAACTTCATCGGCTATTAAATAAAGGTTATGTTTTTTAACAATATTTCTTAGTGTTTCTAATTCTTCTTTACTGTATAAATATCCTGTTGGATTACCCGGGTTGCAAATTAATATAGCTTTTGTTTTTGGAGTTATTAATTTTTCAAATTCTTCAATAGGAGGAAGTGCAAAACCATTTTCTATTGTAGAGGTTACAGGAACAATATTTACTCCTGCAATTTGAGAAAAACCGTTGTAGTTGGCATAAAAAGGTTCAGGAATAATAACTTCATCACCAGGATTCATGCAGCAATTAAAAGCAAAAATTAATGCTTCAGAACCTCCTGTTGTTACTAAAATATCATCGGCAGTAATACCAAAATCTAAGTTATTATAATACTTTGCTAATCCATTTCTGTAACCTACACCACCGGCAGAATGACTATACTCAATAATATATCTGTCAATAATTCTTAGGGCATCAATAGCTACTTCGGGAGTTTTAATATCCGGCTGACCTATATTTAAATAATAAACGGTTGTTCCCTTAGCTTCAGCAGCTTGAGCAAACGGAACAAGCTTTCTGATTGGTGATTCTGGCATTAATATACTTCTTTCTGATAATGATAACATAGTAAAGATTAAAAAATTGAAGTATAAAATTACTAAACAAGATTTGGTTTAGACAATTAATTTAGCTTAAAGTATAAAAAAAACCTGACGAATAATTTCCATCAGGTTTTTTTGTTGAATATTTAGTAAAGATTAGTTTGCCGGAGCACCAATAGCTTCTTTTGTAGGAGTAGTTTTAGGAGCAACAACAGTACCTTTAATTCTAATAATTTTTGTAGGCTCAGTAGCATTTGAAGTAATGGTTACTGATTTATTAATAGCACCAATTCTTTTAGTATCATATTTTACTTTAATAGCTGCTTTCTGACCTGGTTTAATAGGTTCTTTTGGCCAAGTAGGAACAGTACATCCACAGCTTCCTACTGCATTAGAGATAATTAATGGACTTTTTCCTGTGTTAGTGAATACAAATTCTCTTACACCATCAGCACCTTGTTCAATAGTTCCATAATCAACAACTTCTTGTTCAAAAGAAATAACTGCTGCATTTTCATTTTGGATAGGTGTAGCACCATCTGCCGTTTGAGCATTGATTACTGCTGCAGAAGCTAGTAATATACTTAATGATAAAATAATTTTTTTCATAGTTAAATTTATTTATAGGTTAATATATAATTGATAAATACTCCCCAAATTTAAGAAGAAAGCACTTCTATCTTATATGCATTAACACTTCTTTAACAAAATGTATTATTTATCAAGTAATTGATTAGCATCAAAAGCAAAAGGAAGTAAATCAGCAATACTATTAAAAATCCAAACAGCAGAATTTCCTGATTTTAAAACTACCTTAATTGGAGTTTGTTGTTTTTTTTCGTATTCTATAAGTGCTTGACGACAAGATCCACAGGGAGAAAGAGGTGTTTGATTGTTTTTTGTTGTGGTAATAATTATTTCTTTTATTTTTTCGTTAGGATATTTTGAATTAGCGTAAAAAACAGCTACTCTTTCGGCACAAGTTCCTGATGGATAAGCTGCATTTTCTTGATTTGTTCCTTTTATTATTTCATTGTTGCTAAGTTGAAGTACAGCACTTACTTCAAAATTTGAATAAGGGGCATAGGCATTTTTAAGGTTTTCATCAGCTAACTGAATTAATTGTTGGGTTTGTTCAGGCAAAAGATGTAATTCATCGTTTTGGTATTCTTTATATCTAATTGTAAATTCTTGTTCTTTCATATTATGGATTCTTCGTTAATCTCTAATTTCTAATAAATTCAAAGATATGAGTTAAATCATTTAAAAAAAGTATTATTTTATCGAATTTTGGGTGAAGATAAATTTTTAATAGATGATAGATATAACGCATAAAAATAATACACTAAGAACTGCAACAGCCCAAGCCATTGTAAAAGTGAGTAAACCAGAAACTATAGTTGCTATTAAAGAGAATAAAGTTCCTAAAGGAGATGTGTTTGCTATGAGTAAAGCTGTAGGGTTGTTAGGTGTTAAGAAAACCGCCTTATTATTGGCAGATTGTCATCCTATGCCCATAGAAGCTACCACTATTGATTATGAAATTAAAGATTTAGCTATCTATATTTATATTACTGTAAAAACCATTTATAAAACAGGTGTAGAAGTTGAAGCCATGCATGGAGCTAGTTTAGTAGCGTTGAATATGTATGATATGCTAAAACCTATCGATAAAGGAATAGAGATTCAGCAAATAAAATTAGTAGATAAAAAAGGAGGGAAGTCTGACTTTAAAGATAAATTCAGACAAGATTTAAAGGCAGCGGTAATTGTTTGTTCCGATACTATTTCGCAAGGACAAAAAGAAGATAAAGCAGGAAAAGCTATTATTGATAAATTAAAAAAATGTGGTGTTTCTATAGCCGATTACATTATAATTCCTGATGAAAAAGCAATTATAGCAGAAAAAGCTGTTTTTTATGCTAATGAAAAAGTGAATTTAATTATTTATACAGGAGGGACAGGCTTATCTTCAAGAGATGTTACTCCGGAAGCACTTCGTCCGTTGCTAGATAGAGAGATTAAAGGAATAGAAGAAGCAATTAGAGCTTACGGACAAGATAGGACACCTTACTCCATGTTGTCTAGAAGCGTTGCGGGAGTTATAAAAGATTCGTTAGTGTTGGCATTACCTGGCTCAACTAATGGAGCAAAAGAAAGCATGGAGGCAGTCTTCCCTGCTATTCTCCATGCTTTTAGAATTTTAAAAGGAGCAAGACATGATTAGCCTAAAAATGGTCTGAGCAAATTACTTCTTGAGGTTTGTTTTAATCTTCGTAAAGATTTTTCTTTTATTTGACGAACTCTTTCTCTTGTTAAGTCAAGACTTCTGCCTATTTCATCTAAGGTAAGAGGGTTTTTATACCCAATTCCGTAGTACATTTTTAAAACAGTAGCTTCTCTGGGAGAAAGTGTAGATAAAGAACGTTCAATTTCACTTCGTAAAGATTCATTTGTCAGTTCTTTATCGGGAGAATTTAAAACATTTTCATCGCTCATTAAATCTAACATGCTTCCAGAGTCTTCATTATCAGAAAGTGGAGCATCAACAGAAATGTGTCTTCCAGAAATTTTAAGGAAATCACTTACTTCGTTTGTAGTAATATCAAGTAAATCGGCAATTTCTTCCACAGAAGGTTCTCTTTCATGAAATTGTTCTAATGAAGTAAAAGCTTTATTTATTTTAGAAATATTACCAATTTTATTTAAGGGCAAACGAACAATTCTAGCTTGTTCTGCTATAGCTTGTAAAATAGATTGGCGTATCCACCAAACGGCATAAGAAATAAACTTAAAACCTCTGGTTTCATCAAACCTTTCAGCAGCTTTTATCAAACCAATATTCCCTTCATTAATTAAATCGGGAAGTGTTAGTCCTTGATTTTGGTATTGCTTAGAAACAGATATTACAAAACGTAGGTTAGCTCTAACTAATTTTTCGAGAGCATTCATATCTCCTGCTTTAATTTTTCTGGCTAACTCTACTTCTTCATCAGCGGTAATCATGTCTAATTTAGAAATATCCTGAAGGTATTTTTCCAATGAAATGGTTTCTCTATTGGTTACCTGCTGTGTAATTTTAAGTTGTCTCATGCAGTTGTTTTTTGGTTGATATTGGGCGTTTTACGAGTATTAAGTATTTATGTTACAAAAACAATTAAACAACTAAGTAAAAATACTATAAATAGAATATAGAAAAACAAATCTTATTTTTGCGGTATGACAAATACTTTAATAAATAAAAAACTTAAAAAAGAACAACAGGAAGGACTTGTAGAAGGTAAAATGTTGCCGATAATGGAAGAGTTTTATTCTGTTCAGGGAGAAGGATATAATACAGGGAAAGCTGCTTATTTTATTCGTGTTGGAGGGTGCGATGTTGGTTGTCATTGGTGCGATGTAAAAGAAAGTTGGAATCCGGATTTACATCCCTTGGTAGATGTACAACAAATTATAGAAAACATTATTAAAATTGAAGCGAAAGCTATAGTAATAACAGGAGGAGAACCTTTATTGTATAATTTCTGTCTCTTATACACATCTCCGAGCCCACGAGACCGAGGCTGA
>OJFR01000625.1_pt1 | contig 11368 bp, 4 predicted proteins | sample 1594121 | NCBI WGS metagenome assembly OJFR01 (sample SAMN05416812, study PRJEB24817) | seawater metagenome | isolation source: Sea water | place: Canada:Atlantic | collected 2013-07 | reverse complement strand
GTTTTGATTGTGTCGTAATAATCAAAAATACACAGGAGGTGCTTTTTTTCATAATCATCCCGTAAGTATATTACTTATGGGATGACTCATGTTTGTTGTCTCTGTTACTGTATTATTTCTCACGGATGTAGTCCGTTGTCTTTTATTTCTTCTGTATAGTGCCTCACTATATAATCGCTTAAAAGTAGACACGGTCCAGAGAACCCTATGGTATATACACGAAAGGGCACTTTTGATCGACCTCTAACAAATCAGGTAGTATCCTTCCATAAGATTATAAAACCGAGTTAATCCTCTCATTATAGTAATGGGGCCAGGAGGTCGTTGTTTTTTATATCCAGACCAGCCTCCTAATCTAGCGATTATCCAAGAACCAAAAGCTAATGAATTTGGATTGTAAGGATTCTTCAATTTCGTAGTATTGCCTTCCAGTTTTTTGTACAAGATTAACAAACATTCACATTCCTTTTCAGAAAATACATCTTTTAGTTTTTGTAGAGTTTTTCCATCTCTAGCCTGAATTAATTGCATGACTTGAACGGCAGCTATTAAAGCCATTGTTGCTAAATTTATTAATCCTTGATATGTTGTTACTGGTGAGTTCTCAATATTCAATCCTTTCTTTTTGAGTGTTCGAAATACTTGTTCAATCGTCCATCGTTGTGTATACCATTTTACAATTTGCATTGCTTGTTCGGAAGATTTAATAAGATGAGACGTTAGCAAAATCCATTTAATTGGTTTTTCATTTCCAACCACAGTTTCTGGAGATTCCTCTACTTGCACAATCCGAAGAGCTATTTGTTTAGAATATCGTCTACAGGAAGGAGTTCTAGATCGGGGAATATTGACTTGACCAAATTTCAAATTCATGGATGCGGTATGCTCTGAACGCTTTTTTGTTTTTGGAACTTTAAGATTATATTTACTTGCTACTGGCCATTTCTCAATTACCTCAGATAGCTTTTTTTTATCATCTCCAGATAATCTACGATCAGTTTGGCTTCGATTAACAAAGTCCCACTTATTTTCAATTGTTCGAGCTATTAATTCATAGATGTCTGATTCTCGATCCCCTATTAAAGTATAGCTTGCTGCACCAGGGCAATTTCGAATAGCTTGCTCAGGAGCTTCAAACCATTTATAGGATGTTTTTTCTTCAAATAAAGTGTGCCACCTATTTTTTATCTTTTGTTCTTTTAACTGTTTTTCTTCATCCGTTTTGACTTTTTCTATTTTGAAAGCAGATATGCCTGCTAAGCCATAACAAGCATCATCATCTGCATCTAGTAGGATTGCTGGGTGGGTATAAAATCCAGCCTTATCTGTATTAGTACCTATGAAGCCTAAGTTCTTGCGTTTGTATTTTGGCTCAAAAACAATTGTTGATGTATCACTTATTACAAGAATATTTTTATCAGTTACGTCTATTGAGGAAAGACTACAATTATGATTTACCAATTTTGTAGGAGTTACTTTTGGATTGTTGATAAAACGTCCAAAACGAATTTCTTCGTTTCTATTGTTTGCAAGCTGCCTTAGTATGACAGAGAAACGAACAACCATGCTATTTATCAGAAGGCTAAAACCATCTTCCAATATTAGATGACCTAGTTTACTTTTTGATTTTTTTCCCATAAAGGAAATATAGGGAAATTGAATTGGAACTATTGCCCTTTCGTGTATATACCATAGGTCCAGAGAACCAGCGCCAGCGACGATTATTTTTTAGTCTTCCGCAGAGGGCGTGCCAGCGGTGCGGAAGAGTAGTTTTTTTCTTTTAATTGATATAAAATAACAATGCACTTACATCTTGCGACGTAAGTGCATTTGTTGTCTTTGTTACTGTATTTCTCACGGACGAAGTCCGTTGTCTTTTATCGCTTCTGTAAGTTACTCACCACTATATAATCGCTTAAAAGTAGACACGGTCCAGAGGACCAGCGCCAGCGACGATTATTTTTTATTCCGCCGCAGGGAGTGTGCCAACGGGGCAAAGGGCGCTAGCGACGATTACTTTTTATTCCTCCGCAGGGGGCGTGCCAGCGGTTAGTACCAGCTGGGGGCATCTTTTTAATTTTCATTTAACTCATTACCAACGTCTTTAAGTAAATTGAGTACATATATTTTTTTAAATAATGACTTAAGTCCCCTTTTACGGTTATTCAAATGTATCAAGATAAATGTTTTCGCTTTATCTAAGTTATTAAGATAAAAATGAGCCTGTCCAATCTTAAAATAGCTATCGTTTATTATGGATTTAGCCCACTTTAATCCTTCAGTCGTTTCTTCAAAAGCAACCTTTATCTCTCCCATATCAATAATCTTTGTCAAATGTTCGATTGCTATTTCTTCCTCATCTAACATAAACAATACACCTGCATAATCCCACAAAACAAGTGGCGAATTTGGGTTTAATTTATAAGCCAAGACTGAATATTCTCTCGATTCTTCATATTTCTTCATCTCATACTTTAATGAACTTATACTTGTTAGTAACCAAAAATTATCTGGTTCATTTTCCAATAGTTTCAAAAGAATTTTTTCAGCCTTCTCCCATTCTCTATTATTAAATAAAGAATAATATTTATTTAATAATGCATTCTTGTCAATTTCCATAATCTTCTAATTTTTTTTCTTTGGCCCTTTTCTTTTATAATTAGGGTCTTCATTCTTTCTTTGGTTTTTACCTTTACTTTTACCCTTAGTACTTTTTGTCTTACCATAAGCTTCATCTGCCCTTTCTTGTTCTTTACCCTTTCTCGATTGTCCTTTTTCATGCTTTGGTTCACTACTTGGTCGAGCATTAGAAGTGTGTTCTGCGTCTTTTCTCCTTTTCTTTTTCGCAAATTTATTAAAGAAACCTTTTAGGTTTTTTGCTAACTTTTTAAAACCTCCTTTTAGTAATCCTTTTCCCGGAGCAGCTACATCAGATGCTGCATCCGCTATTGCAAGTGCATCACCAATAATTAGAGTTGCATTCGTGACTGGAATTGGAATTAAAGGAATACCTGCGCTCTCTAATGGTACTATTGGTTCATACCAAATATTTCCTTCAACACAATCAACACAAACTCCAACAACCATTCTTCCTGATGTATATACAGATCCATGTTGTGTTGGTATCGTATCTAGACCACCTGTAGGATCAATTCTAAGTATAGGATTATTTTGAACATAATTATATACAGTCAACCAATCTCGTTCCTCTGCCATTAGGTCAACTGTTGTAAATCTTCCTATCGCTGCATCATAATACCTTGCCCCATAATCACTCCAATCTAAGCCAAAGTCACTATTGAGTTCCTTCCCATTATACAGATAATGGTTCTCAGGATCATTTATAATATTCTCCCATTCTCCTTCCATCACCATTCCAAAAGGATAATAATGATTCTCCTGAATTATCTCTGTGTAGCCTGCGGGTTCTTGCTTCCCATTAGGATCAAGATTATACGGTTCAATATACCCATTTTCATTTAAATCTGAAAATACTACTCTGACATTTCCTAAGTGATCTTTCAGGTTGAATTGATATTTAGCTTTAATTTCCTCTTTGTTTGTCTTGTCAAAAACAACACGTCCTTCTGCATGGAAGATAGATTCTATTTCGGGATCTCCTCCTTCTTTTCGATATTCAATACCTCCTATATAATGTAACGTATAATTTTCTGATCCGCTGACTTCTTTTTTTAATTTTATTCCCGTTGCATCATAAGTAAAGGTAATCGAGTTTCCTCCTGGAAAAGAAATACTTTTAGGTAAATTAAAATGGTTATAGGTAATAGAGATTCCTTTATTTCCATCTGTAAGCATATTTCCAAAACCATCGTAGGTATAATCGCCACCATCTCCTTTATAGCCATGATCTACATTCCATGCTTCGTCAACACGAGTTAATCTATTAGTTTTTGGATTATTCGTAGCATGGTAAGGTTGATCAGGATTAGTGAGATAAGAATAAGTTAAGTTATCCATGTCTCCAAATTCATAACCATCGACTGGTGCTGGGCAATTATCAATAACCCCACGTCTAGTTAGCGTTTGAATATTACCCACCTCATCATAGGTCATAGCTACTCCATATTTATCATCTATAGAGTATTCTTCGACTCCTAATTTCTCTTGATGAAACCCATTCGTTAGGCGATTGATTTTATCATACTCGAAACTATAACTTTGCGTATTGCGTCCAGGAGTTTTCCAAATCATCCCTGCAATATTTCCATTTCTCTGAATTGGAGAATTAATCATCTTATGTACATCACCATAAGTTAATTGCATGGAGAATAAATCTGGATTTGGTACTGCAGTTGGAGTAGGAGTAACACCTGTTGTTCCTCCCCAATCTTTTGCGGCGGCTGATGATACTGCTCCTGCAAAGGCTTGTTGGATGCTAAGAGTCGAAATACCCACACTTATTAACTCATCGATTACAAGTGTTTCAATATTACTCTTAACTGAATCAATTGTAACTTGATTGACCCATTGATTGGTTAATTCTAATTCCATTACATGAGTAAATGGAGTTTTGAGTATACTGTCTTGGCCTACTACTGCATTTAATATTTTTTGCGTTGCTATTACTTGATCATCATGTAATATTCTTTGACTTTTTTCTGTCACTCTAATTAAAGTGGCATTTTGAGTAATATCCATTGGTGTAGAAATACCATCTCCTGCTATAGTTCCATGATTGTATTCTACTTTGATACTCAACGGTCGAATCATTTTTACCGTAAGTGGACATTTTTCACAGTCATCATACCCGAGGTTGGCGCATTCAGTACAGCGGTCAATCGTTGGTTGACAATTACTACAATCTGTAAAATTCATATCTGTACAAAGCGAACAATTATCAGGAAGTTCTGTAAACGGACAACGATCACATTCGTACCCTCGCTCGATACAAAGGTCACAGATATCATCCGAAGGGAATTGTGTATTACCTCCCTCACAATTCGATTGCTCAAAAAATATTTCACCTGATAATAAAGTAGTTATTGACTGGAATGGAACTTCTGATTGAGCAATTGTCAATGTATAAATCGTAGTTGCTGGATCTTGTGTAAGCGTTACTCCTTGATGAGAAATATTTTCCAATTGTAACCAAGCTATTAAGTCAGTTTGAAAATCTGACATTTCATATGAATAGTATGTATAATTCAAATCAGCTGAAACAGAATTATAGGAGTTGGTTGTTGGATCTAAAACCCCATATGTCAAATCACTTATCCAATCTCGTGGAGGAAGAAAATAAAACTCAACAGTATAATCACAAGGTTTAACGCATGGAGGTGGAATAGTATCACATGTTGGGATTTCGATATCTTTAGCACCTTCTAAAATTTCATTAATGTGAGTTAACCATCCTCTATCATTATATTTATAATTGATATTTTGTAGGTAATTACTTGTACCTGGAGTATTTCCTAAATGTTTCAACTCCAATTGACCAATACTATTGTATATATTGTATGAAAGAGTTTTAGGTGTATTTATACCTAGGTCACCTAAAACATGAGTATGAGCTAGTTGCCGTAGAAAATTGTCATAGGTAAATGTTTCTGTAATTATTTGATTATCGAAAGTTGTAGTATGATTTCGGATAACATTAGTAGGTAAATCTGCTAGATTTAAAGTCGATATAATTGAATCATTACCATCTAAATGATTAGTTGAATTGGATAGGATTGATCGTCCAAATTCGTCATAACAAGTAGTTGTATAAATCCAATCATCAGTATCTAGTATTCGTACTTTACTACCTACAACTCTGCCTTCGGTTATATTAATATTACTACTACATTCAGAAGAGGTAGATTGAACTGGAAAATTAGCGACTAATGTAGGATCATCATAAAACGTTTCTGTGAGTAATTCAGAAAAGGTAATATTTTCTAAATCAGTTGGTTCCGCTGCCAATTTACCTGTTTGAATAGGACGTCCATAAATATCATATTTGGTTCCAATCCATTCATTCCCAGTTTTTGAGGCTACCAATTGGTCTTTTAGGTTATACTTAAATTGGTGTGTCCCGCCTGAAGGAATAATTTTGGTTGTCAGTCGGTTATATAGATCATAAGAATAATCGTATTTTTCTTGGGTTTCGATATAATTTGGTGGTAAAACGTTATCAATATTATCACGTTTATCATAGGCATACTCTGTAATATTATCGTATGCATCAATTGATCTATAATTCCGCCCTAGTATATCAGTTTGTGCAACAGATTGATTATCATTTTCGTCAATGCTAGTTAAAGCATAATAATTACCTTGTGAGCCATAGATAGTTTCTACATCTGATCCATCTGGAAAAATAGATTTTATTGACCTATTAAGTGGAGAATGTTCATACTCTAAGGTGGTAAAACTCCCTGGTAAGTATTGTTTTTTCTCTACTTGACCAAGGTTATTATAAGTTAGTGATTCTGTAGATAGTCCATTAAGTGTCGCAGAATAAAGACGTCCCAATCCATCAAACATTTGAATTGATGTTTGAGTTGGCGCATCGCCAAATAGGGTAGTATTTGTAATGGAATTATTTCCCCCCCCAATTTGATAATCTATAGTAGTTAATGATTTTAAAGAGGAAACCCCATTTTCAACTGCTCCAAATACAGATGTTGATTCAAGGCGTTGAAAACCATCATAATCGTAATGAACAGATTGGCCATCTATATCTGCTATCGTTTCCACTTGCCAAATATCTTCATCCCATCCATATGTCCATGTCCAGTTATTTAACAATGTTCGAGTGGTTAACCGTCCATTGTTCCAAGTATAAGATTCATCTTGACCATTATACGGAGATTGACTAGCTGGGTAACCAGTAGGATAATAGGTAAGTGTAGTTCTTAAACGTTCCGTCCCATTAGATAATTTCTGATATATTTTTTCAGGTAAAATTTTATCAGAAGTACTTCCCATTTCTATTCTTTTTCCACCTACTAAAATTCCATCTACCTCCTTAGTAATGATAAGGGGGGACGAGATCATATACTTATCAATTAATGTGGAAGCATAAGGTTCATTAGGAGCATCATGTGGATATTGAAATATTGTTTTATGCACTTTATCATCACTATTAGTTATTGTAGTTGATAAAGGTTGAGTATGGTTTCCATTACCTTCATCATATTCATAAGATGTAATAGTACTTACACCATCTTTAATAACGGTAGAACTTTGAAGATAAAACCAATGAGATAGAAAACTATATGATCGGTAATTGAACTGATGCTCAAAGATTGAATTATTTAATTGAGTATCAACAGGTAGTCCATAACAAGGATGATATCCTACAGTATCACAACCATTATTGAATATACCATTCCCTGTGGGGGGGAATATCGTTCCGTATCCAAAAACACCAAATCCTTCACATGATCCATAATACACTTGATTTACATTACTGGAATTACAATTAATAAATGGAGCTGGAATACAAGCAAAACCAGGGGTATCGTACTCTACAACTAATCCAATTACTCTACTAGAATTCAAAGTATCATTTGATCTAAAATTATAATTATTTGTAACCCTCTGAATTTCTTGATAATTACCTTCAGAACCTTTAAAGTCAACCTGTTCTAAAAGTAAGCCCCTTTTCCAATCATAACTAGTTTGTGGAGCATAGGGTGTACCAATCCCGCCTTTATCATGATGATAAGAGTAAGTATATTCTGATTTACCATCTAATTTATTCTCGCCTTTGTAAACAGTTACATTGGAATACACAATATGACTACCTTGGAAAGTACCTAATGCTGCTTTACTGCTAGATGAAAGCCCTCGAAAAGAGCATGGGTCACCAGCACATGGTAAATTACTTGCTGGCCACATTTTATGCCTAAAATCATATTTAGGAATAGTCATTAAAATACCGCTTGATCGATCAGGATTATCAGGGTTATCATGCAAATTATATGAATATTGAGTTACAATATCATTAGTTGCTCCATCTGCTTCACTAGTTATCTGTTTTTTAACTCTTACTCCTCCTACAGGAATAGCATCAACTGCATTGATATTAGGTTCTGTTTCTTCATAAATTTCATGGTATTCAAAAATAACCTCATAATCAGTACGATCTCCAAAAATTTCAGATGTAGATCGAATCGTGTAATTTCCTTGGTGTAAATAAACGTTATTAAACGTTTCCCAATTGGTTCCGGAGGAACCAATTGGAGCACAAGGAATAGTATTCCCTACACCATTATATCCACAAATATCAATACCATTTTCATCAAAAAAATCCATTTTCCCATCCCAAGATAAGGCAGGATCAATATTATAGCCCCTCAACCTAATAGTAGCATAGAGCCCATATGGAACGTAAAAAGATGCTTCATCTATAACAGGATCGCCTCCATGAGTATCTTGTATTGCAGATGTGGTTCCTCCTCCTGGAACATAATTAGATGAAAACGTAGATAAATTAAATAGACCAAATCCCCCCCATCCATGAGCTTCGTATTCGAATATATTGTGACCTCCAGTTGGATAATCAATCTTCCAAAGCATATCAGCCATTACATAATTCTCATTTGTATTCCTATCTGCTCCAGCGTAGGTTGTTTCTAAAAATAAACGACTTGGTAAAAAAGTATTATTTCCTGCATTATTATAATATCCCCAATGATCTTGGTCATAAGATAATCTAGGAGGTAACTTCAAATCGTTATTTCTTTCATCTTCATAATGAAATACATATGGAGGTTTAGGAGAACCGAATGCAGGTTTTTCAACTACACTTTTAAGCTTAAGTCTCTTTTTTAATCCTTCGTCATCTATTATAGTATATCCATCAGCTACGCTATAATAATAATCCAAATCAAATGATCGAAGAGTAGATGTACCATTCTTAATTACTATTTCATCTAGTTGATTACCTCCTATCAAATCTTCTCTCCCTCCTGATCGTTCAAAATCAACAGATAATCCTGAGGAGGAAGAAATAGATTCTAAATACCAGCCCTGTACTGACAAGCCACTAATACATTCATTATCAGAGGGTGCTAGTACACAAAGTCCTCCATTATACCCAAGATTGTTAAAGTATTTAGTTGCAGAAAACCCAGAATTATATGTTAGTACATTAGGCTGATAAGTAAAATCTATTTGATCCATATTATTAGGTGCAACTATTGAACTCAAATACCACCCTGTATTATTAAAACTAGATATTTCTTCATTTTGAGAACAGGAAGATTCTGATGTAGCAGTTTCAGTTGCTCCTGATTTAGATTTCTCCACAACATCAAAAGTATATTTAGTGCCATCTGAAGAAGTAATAATAAAAGTATCAATTGCTGGTCGTTCTATTATTATATCTTGATAGGGCTGAACATGTGCTTTTCCTTCTTGATCAAAAACAAATTTTCCACTACCTCCAGGAAAGCTAAAATGATATAAATCTGGCTCTCCATCTAACTCTTTTTTTGCCATCTGAGTAACCTGATTAGGATATTCGAAAACATCCAAAGTTCCACCATCAAAATCTTCCATGATAGGATTACTTGAATATCCATTGGTTCTGTCATCCGCTATGCCTCGAATGGTTCTGGTGATTACATAATTACATGACAATGACCATCCCAAACCTGTCCAACCACTCATCTCATCTACTTTATGTCCTCCTGAATGATAATTTAAACTAATAGGAATACTTAATGATTTGCTTTGAAATTGATAAAGCGGTACAGAAATATTAGCTGTTCCTGTATATAATCCAACGGGGGTTTCTGCGAATTTAGCAATAGAAGAAGCTGTTGGAGAAGGCGGAATCATTATGTTACTAGGATCATAACTCGCCTCTTCAGGGCCTTGAGACCAACCAATTTGGGTTAAAAAAAATAAAGAAAATGCTATATATAAAGGAGAATATTTTTTCATTTTAATTAAAATTAAGCGTGAATAAATAAGGATAAATAGATTTTGCTGTTTCAATTATTTGTTATCTGTGACGATAACTTTCTTTTCATAGCTTGCTCCATCATTATCAAACACTCTTAAAATATATGCTCCTTCTGCGAATGCACTTATATCCACTTGCCACTCTTGAAATTTTTCATCATCAATAGATCTGCTGATTGTCATAGCCTCTCGACCGAGCAAATCATAAAAGATAATATTCGCATTTGATTTAAGATTACTGTCTTTAATTTGAATATGTAATTCTCCGTTGGTAGGATTAGGGAAGACTTTCAATGCATCGTTATTACTATTATTGGGAGGCGTGAATACGGTGGTCGCATCTACTAACCTTGCCTTGTCATTTGTCAAATTAAAAATAGTTGATTTCTCTTGATGATAGACAATGGACTTTGATGGATAATCTTTAGTATCGCCATCTATCGTACAGCCTATGGATTGCCCTGTGTATACAGTTGCTTTGTATTCCCCAAAAGGCATATTAAGAAATTCTTCTTTTGAAAATTCACTTTCTTTTTTAGCTACTTCAACCCAGTTGCCTGAGTTATTAGAGAAACATGTTTGGGCCCCTTCCTGAGATTTATATTCTTTTCGGTAAAGAGTGTAAACATAGGCCTTCACTTGTTTTAGTTTTCCTATTTCGCATCCTTTATATCCTGCTGTTCCTAATTCATCAGTACTGATATAGACGTTATCATTATTCATGTCTATTGTGATGGCAGCAAAAGAATGGGAATATTGGGAAATTAGGAAAAGAGTGAAAAGACATTCAATCAGAACGCGTAAACTGTAATTGGTTTTCATGATTTTTATTTTATCGTTTGCCTTTTAACAAACAGGTTACAGAATATAATTTTATTCAATTTATGCATAGCTCTGCCATCACCAACAATGCACGCATAGCTCATAACAATACATATAGCATACTCAGCCCAAACCAATGCAGTTCAAGTCTAACTTTGTCTTTAAAAATCTAACGCTCTCTTTAAGTTGTAATCAAGTACTTCGTTTTCAAAAAGTACTCCGTGAAAGGACAAGTTGGTTTTTCGTTTAACTTGTGCTTTATTTTTTGCTTTACTGTTATAAGGAATTATTTATGTACAATCCCTAAACCACAAATATAAATTTTGAGAGTCTCAAGTTTTGAGACTCTAAGAAAAACTTAAAATAAATTTTTCCTCATAAACATAACTCTCCCGATGCTGGCAATAATAAATTTTTGCCCCCAATTGTTTGAGTAAATTAATTTGTCGAAAAACAGATGCTCTAGATAAGTCTAGGCGATTGGCTAATTGTTCAGGAGAACCTGTAGCCTTTCTTCTGATTAGGTCGTGGATTCGTTTTAGTAGTTTAAATTGATCTAAGAAGTGCATAGAGAAAGATCTGTCTCTTATACACATCTCCGAGCCCACGAGACCGAGGCTGATCT
>OJFR01000622.1_pt1 | contig 11430 bp, 8 predicted proteins | sample 1594121 | NCBI WGS metagenome assembly OJFR01 (sample SAMN05416812, study PRJEB24817) | seawater metagenome | isolation source: Sea water | place: Canada:Atlantic | collected 2013-07 | reverse complement strand
AAATAGCTGACTTGCAACCGAATGAAAGATTGCTTCCATACGATTTAAACTCTCCCCTCTTTTCGGATTATGCGCATAAATCTAGATTCGTTTGGATGCCCAAGGGAACTTCTGCTCAGTTTACCTCAACTGGAAAAGTGTTAGAATTCCCAACCGGAACAGTTTTAATAAAAACGTTTTTTTACCAAAATGATGAGCGTGATTTAAGCCAAGGAAAACGCAATATCGAAACTCGACTTTTGATTAGAGGAAAGGAAAAATGGGAAGCCCATGGATACACTTGGAATGAAGAACAAACTGAAGCCACACTCGATATTGTCGGTGACATAAAAACGGTCAATTGGATTGATAATGCTGGAAAATCAATGATGGTCGATTACATCATTCCAAATAAAAACCAATGCAAAGGTTGTCACTATAATAAAGGTATACAAGAACCGATCGGTCCAAAAATTAGAAATATAAATAAAGAATTTGCCTATTTGGATGGAAAAGTGAATCAATTAGAAAAATGGAATTCGATAGGTTATCTAGCTGGGTATCAATCAGATACTAATTATAAAAAGGTAGCTCAATGGGATAACCCAAACAGCGGCACGCTTCATGAAAGAGCTTTAGCTTACCTCGATATTAATTGTGGACATTGTCATAATCCAAATGGTCCAGCAAGTACAACTGGTTTAAATTTAGTGGCAGAAGCGGAAATGAATATTAATTTAGGGATTAACAAACCTTCAGTCGCTGCTGGAACTGGAACTGGTGGATTTGCTTTAAATATTATCCCTGGACATCCCGATAAATCAATTATGACTTACCGAATGGGTTCAATTGAACCAGCTGCGATGATGCCTGAATTAGGTCGTCGCATGGTGCATGAGGAAGGCGTGGAATTAATTAAAGAATGGATTTTGAAAATGGAAGATTGAAGTAGTGTTATGGGACACGGATTTAGCCCTCTATCCCAAAAGCAATTAAAACAATCGCTTCCTTCTAAACCACAACGCCAATAACAGACTTATCACAATCGAAAAAATAATAATAAAAGGAAAAGCATATTCTGAATCCTTAAAAGGCAAAGGAACATTCATCCCATAAAGACTCGCCACCAAAGTCGGTAGCATCAAAATTATCGTAATTAAAGTCAATCGCTGAATCACTTGATTCAAATTATTGGAAATGATCGAAGCATACGCCTCCATCGTTCCATTCAAGATATTTGTATAGACATTCGACATCTCCAATGCCTGAGAATTGTCAATAATTATATCTTCAAATAAATCTGTTTTTGCTTCGTCTGCTCGAATTTGAAGGAAGTCAGATCGCTTCATTTTCATTTTCAACAACTCATTGGCAGAAAGTGAATTCACAAAATAAACTAAACTTTTTTCGATACTCAACAATTGACGTAACTCCTTATTTTTACTTGAATCGTACAATTCTTTCTCAATCAAATTTCGTTTGAGGTTTAATTTCTTCAAACAATTCAAAAATCGAAAAACATTTTGCTCTAATATTTTCAACACAAAATCAGGTTCATCAGTTGGGATAAAGTTTTTCACCTTTCCATCAATAAACATTCGGATGATCGGATTTTCATAAGCTGAAATGGTAATGATATGGTCGAGGGTCAAAATAATTCCAATCGGTACCGTAATGTAAAAAGCTTCATTTTCAGCATTCATTTCATTCACCAAAGGAGTGTTCACCACAATCAAGCGCACATCATCTTCTCGTTCGTATCGAGATCGTTCATCGACATCCAGCGAATCAGTTAAAAAGTCTAAAGGAATATCAAATTGAGCAGCAATCCTAGTTAATTCTTCTTGGTCAAAGGGAGGGGAAATATTTACCCAACAAGATGGTTTCGGCTCATCTAACGTCTCTAAAACTCCATTCTGTTTGAGAAAATATTTGACCATAGGCTTGGTATTGAAAAGTGAAAAATAAAAAAACTAATGTCGATTGAGATTAGTTCAATTAAGAGCATCTAAGTTGTAAACTTACGAATTTGTTTTTGGAAAAAAGGGTTTTAAGTGGGGCTTTCATTTTGTTCTATTTTCTCATAAATTATTTTTTCATATAATTTCATATGAGAAGGCTTGGCATTCCCCCATCGAGTAGAATATCCATTTTTTAATTGAAAATAATCTGCAATAATATCGCCTTGTTGTTCGAGATTAAAATCAAAAAGGGTTTTATTTTTTATCAAAAATAATTTCAAATTATCCTTGCCTCCATAGTTATATCCTTCCTTCGTTGTTTGCGCCCAAAGTGCTCGTGGGATATAAACTGCCCCCATATTTTCATATTGCCATACATGAACTAACTCGTGGATTAAGGTGCTATTTTCCATTTCCCCCCAGCTATTTACGATGTAAAAACTAACATAGCAAAAATGGCTTTGCTTCGGGCCAAGATAGGCTGATTCATCAATACGCACTCGTTGATAATTGATAGAATTTCCAAAAACACTTTTCGCCATTTCTATTTCCCAATCCATCAACGGTCGAGTACTAGGTTTGGAAAAATCGCAAATCGTCTCGTAAATTTCTCCAATCCCAAAAACTTCTAACAACGCAATTACAACTTCTGACATCCAATAAAATATCTTTTGAATTGGACTATCTCCCAGAGAACGAAAAGTCATTTTCCTTAAATTCCAAAAACCTCGAAAGAACAATTTAAAGAAACGATACAACCGCCATGGCAAGAGTCGAATAAAATCAACCGTTCGATGATAAATCCCAAAAAACTTAGGCAAAAGATAATATGAATTGGAGGTTTTAGACAATACGTTTTTTTTGATAGCGAAGTTAAAAATAAATTTTGTTTCCAAACAAAAAGGCTGTTAACGTTTTAAACGCTAACAGCCCTTGTTTAATATTTCGATTGAATAATCTTACTCAATCAGAATAAATCCAGCCCAAAAATAAGGCGATGGATATAATTTTCGAATATCTTTTTGAGCAGTATAAAATGCTTTGTGTGTATCCATTCCACTCAAATGATTGAAGTAAAAAAGAGACAACATCTCTTGAGTTTGCTTGTCCGGCACCTTCCATTGACTGAACAAAATGGTATTTACACCAGCTGCTTTTAGTGCTCGTTGAATACTTAAAATTCCTTTTGCACTATTTTTATTGGAGCCAGTTTCAGTTGCTGAAAGCAAGACTAAATTTGTTTTAGTAAAATCTAATTTAGATATTTCTTTTGCATTCAATAAACCATCATTCGCATCATCTTGAAATTGAGTAGAAGTGATCTTATCATTTGCATTCGACAAGGCAACTCCAGAAAACTCTTCCAAATGTTGGTAGTAAACTGGCGTGGCCAAATGTAATACTCCTGGAGCATTTGCACCACTTAACCTCTTAATATTATCTTCAGAAGCATCTCCATCTATTTGAGTATTTACTGTCCAACCTTTGGCTGCGCAAATTACTTTAAAGGTATTCACTTCATCTTTTGTTCCTGGTAAATAATCTAATTTCCCTGTTCCTCCATTTCCAAAAACTGCTCCTCCAAAAAATGAAACTGTTTCATTTTTGACATCCACATTTTTATCATTAATAAAATCCCGAAGAGAACAGTAATAATAAATTTCATACTTGTCCGCCAAGTTATTTTTCTTACGATCCATCAATCCACTAAATGCCACTTTATTCAAAACTCCAACCGTAGAAACATGAATGAAATTCACCCCTTTCAAATGTTCTTCCATCGGTTCCCAAATCAATTGATATAATTGATTACTTCGATCTACGCTTTGAATATAACTATCTGGAGAGTCTGCCTCAGAATTCATCAGCATATTAATTTTACTCTCATCTAATAAAGGAACCATGATAGATTCCTTTTTATTTTTTCGAGTAATCAAAGCATAATAATTACCAACTTGAGTTTTTTGATTTCTCATTCGAAGGAAATCAATAGCAGCCTCATTTGGCTTTAATTTTTCTCTTAATTGATTTTGGTAAGATTCAATTTCACCAGTCATTGAGCTTTTAATTTCCAATGCAGCATCCGTTGATAAACCTTTAAATGCTAAATTGAAATTCTGCATTTCATTACCTGAAACCAAAAATCCTAGCTTCATCGAATTAGCATAATAATCTTCAATTTCCATTTGCATTTTATCCATCATCCGACTTTGGTCTTGGAATCCAGCAGCATTAAATTTTGCAAAAGAATTGTAAACTGATGCTTTATAGAAATCTCGAGCTTTGGACTTTTGCCCCGTCGCTTCATAAGCTTTTAATAAACCATCTCGACGCTTTTTATACGTTATATTATCCTTTCCCATCTTCTTCTCTATCGTCGCTAAGTCCTTTTCATAAAATGGAATCGCTCTATCTAGCATGCCAGCATTTTCATAACTATCCGCCAATTTTAAAGAAATCGTTCGATAATTTACATGTTCATCACCATACTCTTCTTTCACCAACATCAATGCTTTTTGACCTGCTTCAATTGCCCCTGTATAATTCTCAGATTGTGTATGACTGTCCATTTCAAAACTGTAATCCATCCAACTTTTCACTTTGGGCTTAGGTGGTGCTACAACTACTGGTGGTGTCACCACTTCAACTACTGGAGGCGTTACCACTTCTTCAACTGGAGTAGTAGGCATCGTCTTTTTAGTTGACCTTTCTAATGGCCCTTTGGCAGAAGAATTATTTTTTTCAACAATTTCTTCGACTCCATCAGGTTTCCCAAGATCAGTAATAACCTCAGTAGATGAGTTCCATTTCTTTTTTGAGTTGGTGGAATTTGATGAAGCTAGTGCAGGTCTTTCGATCGGAAGAAGAGCTTCAGAAGGAGCAGCTTCGTACAATTCATATTTTGGATTATATAAATTATCCAAATATCTTTTACAGTCTTTATAATCAGGATGATTTACACCGACTGTATTTTTATAAAGTTCCAAAGCCTTTTTTAAAGAAATTTCTGCTTCCGGAACATTTGCTCGATTTTTATAAAACTTTCCATAATTAAATAGAATACCTGCGTAATCTTGATGGCGTTCTCCAACTGAATATCGAGTGATTTCTTTGGCCTTTTTCAGATTGTTTTCCGCTTTTTTGAAATTCCCCAAACTCGTATGCAAATCTGCATAGTCACTCAATATCAAAGCGAAGTCAGGATGATCGTCTGAAACAGCAGCTTTCATTATATCCAAAGCATCCAAATAAATGGATTCTGCTTTCTGATAATCTTTTTTTAATTTATACAAATTCGCCAATCCAAAAAGACTTAAAGCATAATTTTGATGCTTGACACCAAGTACTTCTTTGTCAATTTTGAGTGCTTCCCAATACAAAATTTCGGCGGGAGTAAACTCGCCTAACTTTTTATGTGCACTTGCTAAATTGTGTAAACTGGCAGAGTAATCTGCATGATTCTCGCCAAATTGTGTTTTGGCAACCTCTCTGGCTCGAAGAGCCGAAGATAGTGCATTTGCATATTCTCCATTTCCTAAATAAGTCAAAACTTGATTATTCAGGTCATCCCAGTTTTGGGCTTGTAGATTAAATGAAAAGCAAAATGCAACGACTACAAGTAGTGTTTTATTCAACATAAGTTCAATTGTTGGGGGATTAAAAAATGTTGTAACGATTCCTATTAGATAGAGTAACCATTACGAACCGCTCAAAATGAACGCGTTTTGAAAAATTCGTTTAAAAATTGAGGGTTAAATTAATTCGGAGTTTAGAGGTAAATGATCTAGCAATTAAGCTTAATCCTTTTATTCATAATATACGATTGGAAAAATATATTACAAATAACGTAAATTTCAACAACAATGCCGTTTTTTATAGAAAATTTAATTCTGACCTAATTGTGGATAAAAAGTTAGGAAAAACTAGAAATTAAATAGTTTTTACTCTTTATTTTGAAAATTCGCCACAGATCACTCAGATTATTAAAACGATAAAAAATCAATTTTAATCTGCGAGATTTTAGAATGAGGAAAATAAACTCATTGAGAAATACATTTTAAATCCAAAAAATAAACACACCTCCCATGAAAAATATTTTACTCTTCCTATTTGTCCTAATCCATTTCTCCGCTTGCTCACAAAATGAGACTTCAAATTTCCAAAAAGTAACTCAAACGGAGAAAAAGCAAAGTTGGGATCCTGACGCGGGAGTTATTCCTTCTTTGACGATTGGCAGTAAAGTGACTTCCTCCACCAATCTCAAAATGGCGCATAAGGTTTTAGATGAGAAAAAAGAAACCCATTGGCAAAGTGAAGCTCCCTTTCCTACTAATTTCATCAATCGAAAAGATCAAAATATCCTTCTAAATCATTTTTTGAAAAAAGAAAATTACCAAGCTTCAAAAGTCTCTTCTCCAAAAAATGCTACTGACGGAAATTCAAATTCTACCACTTCCAATATTGAAGTTGCCAACGGAGAAGCCTTTTTAGAAATTATTTTCAAAACCCCTCAGAATCTAAAATCAGTAGCTTTAAAAGCAGGAGGAGTTAATCAACCTCTTGAAATATATGTTAAAAAAAATAACCAGTTACAATCCTTGGGGAAATATGAAAAAGCAAATGATTACCAAGTTCTTCGGTTTTCTGCTAATATCGGAAATTGTAATTCCATTGTTATAAAATCAAAAACAGCCTTCCAACTTTTTGAAATTGCTGCTCTCGAATCTGCACCAAAAGAATGGGTAATAGTTGATTTAGGGAAAATTAAAAATATTGGCTGGGTCGATACTAGACATTGGGCAGGTGAAAAAACTGCTATTTCGAGCGCACTATTAATTAGTGGAGATGGAGATAATTGGACAAAGATAAATGACCTCGATCCGAATGCATTGCAAACTGTCACTACGATTATTCATCCATCTTTACCTGCTCGCTTTATAAAAATAGAACATGGTTTAATTGATAAAGATTGGAGTTCCGTTTTCATCTGGGAAATTGATGCTTATGATGAATTCGGTCCATTTGGGAAAATGCCAGAAGCAAAAATGAATTCAAATACTTTTGGCGAAATCCTAGGAGTAAATGGGATTTGGGGTTGGGGTTTTGAGAAATATGCAGATCTCGTCCCCAAAGGTCGAGGAGCAGATTTATTTGAAAAAATGTCCAGTCATGCTCGAAATTATCACTTCTTAAATTGGGATGTATTAGATCCTGATACGCCACCTGATTATTTTAAAATGGCTGAGGGAAAAGGAACTGAGGTCAATTGGTGGCTCGATTGGGACAGAGAATATAAAACATGGACAGAGGGTGGAATGAAATTGCAAACAAGCATTCAGTTTCGAGATATTCCAAAAGATCAATGGAATACACCTTATGAATCAGCTTATCAATTTGGTTTTAATTTCGCTCAACATTTTGGTCCGACTTCTGGGAATGGTTTAGTTGATGCAATTGAAGCAGGTAATGAACCTTGGTATTATGAAGCGGATTTTTATAAAAAAATTCTCAATGGAATGGCCAAAGGAATCAAAGAAGCTGATCCAGGAATAACCGTTTTACCCTGTGCCTTACAAGCTGCATTTCCTGCAAACGAATACGAAGGTCAGTTTAAAAATTACATTGGCGCAAGAGTTACTCCTGAGATCAAAAACAATATTGATGCAATAAATACTCATTTAACTCATTGGTCTTACAATGAAAATGGAAAACAAATATCCACTCATCCTGAGCATCCATATAATGGAACTAGAGCGATCTTGAACATGATAAGATTTCGAGATCACAACTTGCCAAAGTTGCCAATTTATGTTTCAGAATGGGGTTGGGATTCTGATGGAGGAAGTGAACCTTGCACACATAGTGAATGTGTTTCGGAACGAGCGCAGGCATTGTATGCAGTTCGAGGTGCGCTGATGTTAGCAAGAACTGGAGTGGATCGAGCGACTTGGTATTTCTTTGCCAATGAAAATAAAGAGTCTTCTCTGTTTACTCGAAGTGGATTAGTGAGTTCCTTGAGGACTGATTTTAAAATCAAAAAAGCCTTTGTGGCTTGGCAAGCATTTTTGCATCATTTGGGAGATAAACATTTTTTGAGCGTGGTTCGTGAAGATGATGAGGCTTGGGTTTATGAATTGGGAAAGGCAGATGGAACTGTTACACATATTGCGGCATGGCGGCCAGTCGAAGAAAATAACAATACATTCACAACTATTGAATTTACTTCAATATATCGTCCGGTGTTGGCGTGGAAAATAGAAGGAGAAAATAAACAAGGTCAATTAGCTAAGTTACCAGAATTTAAAAAAGGTAAAATTAAAATGGAAGTGAGTGCAGTTCCTGTGGTGATTAAAGTGGAGTAATTTATTTTACCACAGACTTGGACTGACTTTACTGACTCTCCAACAATGTATATTAGTATAGATACCACATCATGGGAGAGTCAGTAAAGTCAGTCCAAGTCTGTGGCAAAAAATCAAAACAACCCATCCAAATCCTCTCCAACTACCCGTAATTTATTTTTACAAAAATCAATCAACTCCTTCGCTCGCTTAACTTTTTCCGTCAAGTCATCGACGCTTACCATTTCGTTTCGTAAGTCTTCGATAACTAATTGTAGTTCTTTTAGTGCAGATTCGTAAGTCATTATTTAGATTATTTTTTCGTTTTACTTGTGATTACTCCATCTGAAAATTGGGTTGTAATTTCTATTTCCTTTTTAGGATCAAGGTCTTTGATTGACTTGATTATTTTTCCATCTACTGAAGTCAAACTAAAACCTCTTTTTAAAGTTTTCTCAGGATCTAACACTTCAAAGATGGCTTCTAAATTCGATATTCTTTTATCTTCTTTTTGAAAAAATGATTTCGAATTTTGTTGCAATTCATTTTCCATAAGTGAAATTTGTTGCAAGGTTTCTTTTAGAAAAATCTCTTTTTGCCATTGCAAAGATTGCTCGACATTTTGCAAAACAAATATTTGTTCTTGGATTTTTTCTTGAGCTAAAAAACTCAGTTCAGAGCCCATTTGCAATAACTTATTTTCAAAAAATAAATTATGATTGATGATAAAATCAGCCACAGCAGTTGGTGTTTTTAAACTTGAATGAGCTACTCGATCTAGAATTGACTCATCAATATCATGACCAATTCCAGTCAAAACGGGCAATGGGAAATCTGCCACAACTCGACTAATTTTTTCATTATCAAAAGCCATCAAATCTAACTTTGCACCTCCACCTCGAATGATAACTACTGCATCAAATTTATCTTTTTGCCTTTTTATTCTTTTGAGTTGAAAAAGGATTTCCTCCTCCACATTTATTCCTTGCATAGCTGCTGCAAACATCTGACTATCAACTACATAACCAAAAACGTTTTCTTCCAATTGTTTCAAATAATCTTGATACCCTGCTGCATTTTCAGAAGAGATGATAGCTATTTTTTGAAGGACAACTGGCAAGGTGACTTCTGCATTTTTTCCCAACAAACCTTCTTTTTCAAATGCCTCAAGAATGGCTTGTTTCCGCATTGCCAGTTTTCCCAAAGTAAAACTTGTATCGATGTCTTCTACATAATATTGCATGCCATACACTTCGTGAAACTCCACTTTTAGTTTTAGCATGACTTCCATTCCCTCTTTTAGAATTTTGCGAATTCCTCTGCCATGTTCTCTTAATAATTTATTATAAGATCGCATCCACAAAATCGCACTAGCTTTGGCTGTAATCGTTTCTTCTTTTTCCACTAACTCCATAAAATAATGACCTCTCGACTCATTCAATTGAGCAATCTCACAACGCACCCACAAGGCATCTTGGGCATTTAAGGCCACTACCCTTCGTAGGTGTTCATTCAACTCATGCAAGGAATACGATTTCATTCCGCAAACTTAGAAAATGAAAGTTTTAATTCAAAGTTAAACCCAACCATTTCGCATCTTTAATTAGTCTTAAAAAATAGATCATGTTAATTACCAATATTAAATAATGTTAAATGGATAAATAAAGTTGATATAATAATTACATTAGTGTCGTTAAAAGATTTGAACAATCTTAATTTTACTTAAAAAAATAAAGCTGAATTATCAATTATGAAAAAGCCTATTCTCCTTTTAATCTTTTCCTTGACTATTATTTTTTCTCCAAACCTTCTAGCTCAAGATAACGATGGCGAAAATCATGGAAATCATGATGGTGAAAAATATAGCGAAATTGGAATCAATGCTACTTCATTTATCAATGAATTTATCAGTCTTAATAGTAATGATGCAACAATAGGTGATTACATGATTTCTTACAAATATCATTTTGGAAGTAAAGCACTCCGGCTTGGTCTTGGAGGAAGTTTTAGCCAAGTTGATGAAGATACTGATGGCAATGGAACTCGAACTACAAATAACAATGACTTTGATATTCGATTGGGTTATGAATGGAATTCTAGAATCACTAAAAGGTGGGGCTTTTATACAGGAATGGATATCATTGGTGGTAACAATTTTGTTTCCTCTGTCTCAGATAATTTTGAACGAGTCGAAACATCTACCAGAACTACAATTGTAGGAGGTGGCCCAATTCTAGGTGTACAGTTTTTTATCAATTCTCATATCAGTTTAATGACTGAGGGAAGTTTGTATTACAAACATTCCATCATCAATACCAAAGAAACATTCTCGCTCAATTCAGAATTCAACTCAGATGATTCCAACAGTCGAAATGACTTGAATTTTGGATTACCCACCGCTTTGTTTTTTGTTATTAGATTCTAATTAAACTAAAATGAAAAAGATATCGAGTATAATTATATTAATTTTTCTTTCGGGAATTTTGTGGGGACAAAGTAATGACGAGGAAAGCACCAACGAATCTTTCAAGTACCAAATTGGAACTGATATAAGTCCACTTTTTAGAAATCTATTTAAATCAGATTTGAGTGCTCAATCATTATTAAATGCACCTTATGTTTTTACTTTTAAAAGCATGAAAAATAACCGTGCCTTTCGATTTGGAATTGGAGCTGATATAAGAAGAGAAATTTCCAATGAAAGTCAACCTGATACAATTGTGCAAAATTCTATTAGGGTAAGAATGGGTTTTGAAAAACAAAAAAAGATTTCTAAAAGATGGCAGATTAATACCGGAATTGATTTTAAATATTCCACATCAAAATTTGAGGATAGTAATAATATTAGTCTCAATAACCTCAGCAAAGCTTATGAAATATCTCCAATTTTAGGTATTCAATTTCAATTGACTAATCATTTATCTTTACAAACAGAGGCTTCATTCAATCTATATTATCAAACTAACTCTTTTGATTCTCCTTTTGATATAATTTTCCCTGGACCATTTCCAACATTTACTGCAAGGGATTTTAAAACTTTTGGTGGAAACATAACTATTCCGAATGCATTGCTTTTAGTTGTTGAATTTTAAATTATGAAATCTGTCTCTTATACACATCTCCGAGCCCACGAGACCGAGGCTGATCTC
>OJFR01000618.1_pt1 | contig 11476 bp, 1 predicted proteins | sample 1594121 | NCBI WGS metagenome assembly OJFR01 (sample SAMN05416812, study PRJEB24817) | seawater metagenome | isolation source: Sea water | place: Canada:Atlantic | collected 2013-07 | reverse complement strand
TACACCTCTCTATTCGTCGGCAGCGTCAGATGTGTATAAGAGACAGGTAGAATCTGATCCATATCGACCATTACTTTCTACTTGTTGAATTTGGAAATCAATTGCCTTTGTAGATGCTCCACAAGGAATATTTTGTAAGCCATCTCTTGGATATAAATTATCTGCAATTCTAAATTCCTCTGCGATTCCTCCTTCCAATAAATTAAATGTAGCTGTTACACCATCCCCTGAAATAGCTTGCGCATCCATAGCAGTTGTTCCCGCAGTTTGAGCAGCAGAGTAATCAATATTACTAAACGTACAATTAGGCTCATTCATTAATGGTGCGATTGGAATCGAATCACACTCTACAGTTAAATCGGAAGGAACACCAGTTAAAAATGGGTTCTCAGGATTATCAACAGGAAAAGTAACCTCTGGAACAAATTGAGTTTGGAAATTACTAACAAAAGCTTGATTCGTAATCGTCGTTCCATTTCCAGTCAAATCATCTATTGAAGCTTGGAAAAATAAAATAATTGAATCCCCAGGTTGAATAACTGAATTATAAGAAATTCCATTTTCATCCAATGGGAAAACACTTGCTGTTAAAGTTTCATCTTGAATCGTATCGTTGACTCCATTGATTCTTGAAATGGTGGTATTCTCCAAATAAGTTATTCCATCAGGTAACGTATCTACGATATTTAATGACCCAACAGAGATTGGAAGCACACCTGTATTTTCTACGATGATGGTATAAATGACTTCATCACATTCATCAAAGTTTCCATCGAGATTATAATCTTTACTCAAGTTGACACACTTCGATGTAGAAAAAGGAATACCATTCGGTAATCCAACTCCAAGATCAATTGCAGGTGAGCCTCCACTTGCAGTACTTGGATCTTGTCCCCAAGCTCCTGCAATAATTGCATCCGATCCATCACAAACCCAAATTCTCATACCAGTTTGATCACCATCAGCATCCAATATTTTTTCACGATCAAGGTGTGAAAAAATAAATGTAGAATCGTAGCTAATTCCATTGGCATCTGTTTGAGAACCACCGTCTCCATTGAAATCTACACATACATTTATATTTCCAGTACTTGTACTCCCCGAAGGATAAGCTGCAGTAATCCAAACTGGAGCAGAGTTTTCAGAATTCGTACATTCTAATACATTTAACTCCGCAACACTTGTCCATGGATTTCCATTTAATTCCAAAGAAGAAACTAATCGAATATATCGTCCACCTGTAGGTATAAAAGTGATTTCTTGTTCTGAACTACTATTCGGAAAAGTTCCTGTTGCCACCGCTGATCCCCAATTCGTTCCATCACCACTTATATAGAATTCATAATCTTCAATTGCTCCATCTCCAACTCCTCCACTTGATGAGGTAATTTCCAATGACCAACCATTTAATGTTCCATCATCACTACTGGATTTGGATTCTATTTCTAGAGTCCACGTTCCACTAGCATCTTCTCCATCAAAATTAGATAATGATTGATCTAAAGATTGATATGCATTTCCACCAGAAGGAGGACAAGGAAAACTAGAACTTCCTTCATCATCAAAATCGAGGAACATGTCTTCATCCCCATCACTACAATCTCTATTAAATAATTTCACATTAGTTCCATCAGGGCTCTTCAATTTTATTACTAAATCTTCTATATCCGTATGAGTAATATCAAGATTGATCAAATTGACATCAGCAATAGTCCAACTATTAGGAAAACTAAGAGTAGAAGTAATTTTTGTATCATCAGGTAAATATTTACCTACATCTGTGCTTTCAATTGTCAAATTTCCTGAACCACCACTTCTTGGTAAATATCTAAACCCACTTACATTGTGTGTTGCTCCTAAGTCAATTTGTATTTCATGAGGATGAGCTGGGTTGCTTGCTCCATATTCTGTATGCCAATAAGTACTCGTATTTCCATCAAAAGCATTCGTTGCTGGTGCTAATTCATCTACAGTTTCTTCGCTGTCCACATAATTCAAACTCCACCCTGATTGAGATATTATTGTGTTTGTGTTACAACTTGCTGTTGGGTCTATTCCTGGAGCAAGACTTACTAAAGTAATTTGTGGCGATAGTTGATCCTCTGGAATCAACGCATATCCCCAATCGTGAGCAGTTGTGGTAAAAACACCTGTCGTAGAAATGGCATAAAAAACTTCTCCACCACTTGATGAAAACTTTGCTCCACTTCCATCAGGTATAGAAACACTTTCCGTATTTCCTGCTCCAACTGTAAATGCAGTTTCAGATCCTGAATTAGTTTCCCAATCAATTGTGATAGTAGAAACACTTGGATTATAAATTTGAACATAGGTATCATCATCTAAAGTTGAAACAGCTGTATAATATGCATTACTCCATTGTTCCGTAGGTTTTAGTGTAAACCATCTAGTTCTAAATCCAGCACAATCATCACCTGTCACTAGGTGAACTTGGACATTTGCAGAAGCTTGAATGGTTCCCCCACTATTTACATTTCCATTTGCTAAATAACTTTCTCCTTCATTCAGAACAACAGTAGTTTCTGTTGTACCACTTGCATCTGCATCAATATTAACTGTCGTATTATTTTCAGTAGCCATTACTACAAACCCCGTATACTCAAACATTTCATTGACTAAATAATCTTCTCCTACAGGAATTTCATAATCTGTTCCCCAATATGGAACGGGGTAAACTTCTATCGCTCCAGCCAATAATGTTTCTGATCCATCTGCCCATGCTAAACGAGTCATGGCAATATTTCCTCGACTTGCAATCTTATCACTTCCATCATAATCAATTGTTGCTATTCTGACAGCAGTCGTGGTATCTATTGACTCTGATAAAATAATGTTATCAGAAGATAGGAATAAGTCATTTGATCCATGTCCTGGAGCAAATCCATTGGTCAAATCTCCATCTCCCCAAACCTCAGTTGAAGATTGAATTGGAAAACCTAAATTAGGTTCATAGCCATCTTCCCAATGATCATAATATATTATTGTACCTTCTTCAACTACTCCAATCGAAACATAACTTTGAACTGGATTTCTAACCTTTTCATTCCAACCACAATCATCATCATTAAAACTATAGAGTGATTCTAATACTTGATTTTCAGGAAATGGGATATAATATATTTCTACTAATTGACCACTGTTAATATCTCCTGAACAATAATCCGTATTTTGACTCCCCCCTACTACACCACCACCTGCAACTAATTCTACAATGGTTGATGTCTCACAAGACTGATTATAATATTTTACTTTAATAGTATAAACACCTTCAGTCAGGTTGGAAAAAACAGAACTTGTTTGCCAGCCTGTTACTCCATCTAATTGATAATTTAACTGGACTCCATTACCTGATGCATTTACAATAATACTTCCATCAGCACTTAAATCTGATGATGGATTTATCAAAACAGTATTATTAACAATTGGTGCTTCAGGAACATTTATTACAACTGTTTTGGGACCTTGTACACAAGTTCCTACATCATTTCTAACATAAGCATTATAGGTACCTGGAGCTAGGTTATTAAATTCATTACTTGTTTGCCAAGTACTTCCATCTTTAGAGTATTCATAACTTCCTGTTCCCCCTGATGCATTAATTCCGATCGCTCCATCATCAACTCCACAATCAGTCAAATCAGAATAATTTGTAGTAAAACTTAAATCAGAGGGTGCTGAAATTGTTATAGTATCTGCCGCCGTACAATTATTCGCATCTGTAATAGTTAGCATATATACACCTGCTCCAATATTATTTAAATCCGCAGTAGTTTGTCCACCATTCCATAAATAAGTATAACCAGTAGTTCCTCCTGAAGAGGCAGAAATAATATTTCCATCTGATGCTCCAGCACAACTTACTCCTGAACTTCCAAATGTTCCATTCAATGAAATTATTGTAGCAAGTTCACTTGGTTCACTTACTATATCGCTTGCAGTCACCGTACATCCGAACCCATCTGTTACTGTTACAGTATAAGTTCCAGCTAATAAATTTGTAACTCCACTTGACGTTTCTCCATTACTCCAAGAGTAAGTATACGTTCCTGAACCACCACTTACTGTAGTACCTAATGATCCATCAGATGCTCCATTACAACTAATATCTTCATTCGTATAATCTACCGTTCTATCAACTGATAAATTAATACTTGGAGGAGCAGATAACGAAATTTGTGAAGTTCCAGAACAACCACTATCATCCGTAACTGTTACAATATAAGTTCCTGCACCCAAACTATTTATTTGTTGAGTAGTCTGTCCTGAACTCCAAGAGATATTATAATTAGGAGTTCCTCCACTAATAATTACCTCTACCGCTCCATCATTATTTCCAGCACAACTAACATCACTACCATTATAGTTGATTATCCTTTGAGTAGAAATACTCAAACTAGTTGGTTCTGAAATAGTTTCAGTTAATAATATTGTACAGCCATTAACATCGGAAACGGTAACAGTATAGTCCCCTGGAGCAAGTCCCGTTAAATCTTGAGTGGTTGCTGAATTTGACCAAGCGAAAGTATAATTTGGAGTTCCTCCTCCTACTGTTATATCAATCTCTCCATTCAATTCTCCATTACAACCAATATCTTCTTTGCTGTTGCTAATGGTAAGTGCGGGTGGCTCAACAACACTAAGTGTTTGAGTAGATAAACATCCATTCGCATCAATAACCGTTACTATATAACTATCGGCTGACAAAAGATCTCTAGTCCCATCGTTTAACATAACCTCAGCAACTTGTTGCGCCGTAAGTGCATTGTTATAATACCCCACTCCATCCATTAATCCATCGTAAAAGAAGTTTCCAGCACCTCCAAATGCATCCGTTCCAAATGTTCCTCCTAATCCTCCTTCTTGACTATTTGAAATGTTAACAGATCCAATTCCTGTAGAATATGTTCCTAACTCTGATCCATCAAAAAAGAAAACTAAATCACTATTATCAAAAGTAATCGTAATGTGATGCCATGCACCATCATTAGGAAATGGATATTGTAAACCATATAATGTATAGAATTCATTAGCTCCAACTTGTAAAAAATTTCCACTCAAACGAATTCCAAAACCAGCACTCACTCCCCCCATATCAAATAGAATTTGAGTTCCGGAAAAATTATCTGGTTTCACCCACATCGAAACACTAAATGTAGAAATGGTTCCATTTAAGAATGTGTTATTCTTTTCATATTCAATCTTAGTTCCTCCATTAAAATCAAAGGCATAATCCCTTTCTATATTATCTAAAGCATAGGCTTCTATTCCTTCCCCTCCCAATGGATTATGATTATTTCCAGTCTCATCATTCATAGATTGTTCAAATCCATAATATGCTTCTACATCCATATCACTCCACAAATAAGTATAGCCTGGAGTTCCTCCTGTTACTGTTAAATTAATAACTCCTCCATCGTCTCCTCCACTACAACTTACATTTGTGATGGAACTGCTAATGACCATAATACTTGGTTCTGAAATATTACTTGAAGCAGTACTAGTACACCCGAAAGCATCAGTAACGGTTACAATATAGGTTCCAACTACTAAATTTGAAATAGTAGGAGTAGTTTCTCCGTTATTCCAACTGTAACTATAATTAGTAGTTCCTCCAGTTGCAGTAGCTGTAATTGATCCATCTGTTTCACCAATACAACTAATATCTATTACTGAATTAATAGTTGATAAAACAGAAGGCTCATCTACTATAGTGCTTGCAGTAACGGTACATCCGTTGCTATCTGTAATTGTTACAGTATAAGTATTGGCACTAAGTCCAGTTGGATTTTGGGAAACTCCTCCTCCTCCTGACCAAACATAAGTATAGGTCGGAATTCCTCCATTCACAGTTAATGAAATTTGACCATCGCTTCCTCCATTGCAATTTGCATCTTGTCCAGATGCGCTTGCTGCTAAAACCGAAGGTTCAACAATCGTTACAGTTGCTGTATTAGAACATCCATTATTATCAGTTACTGTTACTGTATAATCTCCAACGGAAAGTCCAGTAAGGCTATCTCTTATTTCTGCCCCTCCCCATGAATAAGTATAAGAACCTGTTGCGCCAGATGCAACTACTCTAGCTACTCCATCATTTCCACCATTACATGAAATGTTAGTTTCATTGGTTGTTAAGATTAACTCTGTTGGTTCATTAATAGTAATACTCGCTGTTTCTTTACAGCCATTTCCATCCGTAATTTCAATGTTATAAGTACCTTGAGAAAGATTCGTTCTATCTCCATTATTGTCTGCCAAATCTTGAACTTGAAAAGCAGTCAAAGCATTATCATGGAAAAATGCATTGTCCATCAATCCTTCATAATATCTATTTCCAGTATTTCCAAAAGCATCACTTCCTTGTGTCCCTCCAATTCCTCCATTTCCAGTAGATGCACTAATTGTATTGTATGGGGTATTGATAGTAGACCCCGCAACTCCATCTAAATATAAAATCAAATCTCCATCATTATATACTAAGGCTAAATGATGCCATGCACCATCAGAAGGGAAAGGTACTTTACTGGTCAACTGTGGAGAACTTCCCAAAGTTACTACACCTTGAACATCACTTCCGTCCATTCGTAATGCAAAACCTCTTGCAGAAGTTCCTCTCTCGAACAATGTATTAATATCAGTTAAAGCATCTGGTTTTACCCACATCGAAATAGTCATATTCTGAAAAGATGTTTCTAAGAATCCTACAAAATCAGCACTATATCTAATCTTTGAACTGCCATCAAACTCAAATGAATATTGTCCACCTACCGCATCTGTAGAGTAAGTTTCATTTCCAGAAAAACTAATTGGGTCATTATTATTTCCTGAAACATCATCCATAACTTCTTCAAAAGTCCACATCCCTTCATTGACCATATCATCCCAATCGTAAATGTATTTTGACGTACCTCCAGTTATGGTCATATCTATAGTTCCAGTACTATCTCCAAAACATAAAATATCAGTTGAAGTAGAAGAAAGATTTAAAATCGTTGGTTCTGCAAGAGTAGTGTTATAAACTAAATCACAATTTTGTAAATCTGTAATTGTTACGGTATAATTTCCTGCAGTAAGATTATTTAAAGTATTTGAAGTACCAGCTACATTCCATTGGTAAGTATATGGAGAAACTCCTCCAGATGGTATTATTACGATGCTCCCATTATTATCTCCATTACATAATGGATCAATAGATGAATCTGTCGCAGACATTTCAGCCGGAGTAGATATTACTTCAGACAATGTAGTGGAACAATTATTTTTATCCGTTACAGTCACGGTATAAGTTGTTGCTCCTAGATTACTAATAGTTTTAGTAGTAGCACCATTACTCCATTTGTAAGAATAAGCAGTAGTTCCACCTGTAGAATTAGCTGTAAGTTCCCCTGTTGTTTCTCCGAAACATAAAGGGTCAGTTTTTGAAATGGTCGTATTTAAAATAACTGGTTCAAATACCGTATAAGAATTAATTATAGTACAACTTGAATTATCAGTAATCGTCACCGTATATGTTCCTGCGGATAAATTATTGATATTTGAAGTAGTTGCTAAATTATTCCAAATATAAGAGTAACCAGGATTCCCTCCAGAAACAGATAATGAAATACTTCCATTGCCTTGCCCATTACATAATACACTATCAATGGTTGCAGTTGCTGTAATTTCAGTTGCTTTCCCAACCATCACAGTTATTGATTCTTGGCAATTATTGGCATCTGTAACTGTCAAAGTATAAGTCCCCGCAACTATAGAATTTAGATTAGTTGTGGTCGCTCCATTTGACCATAAGTATGTATAAATTGGAGTTCCGCCAGTAGGAGTAATTGAAATATTTCCATCGATGCCTCCATAACAAGTTACATCCGAATGAGTTTCTGAAATGGTTAAATCATTTGGTTCTCCAACTGTATAAGATTTTACTTCAATAGGACAATTATAAAAATCTGTAATCGAAACAGTATATATACCTGCAGTTAAGCCAAAAATATCTTCTACTGTTGCTCCATTATTCCATTTATAAAAATAAGGTGGTGTTCCTCCATTTACAGTTTGAGCAATTGCTCCATCATTTCCTTCAAAACATTTTATATCCGAAATTACCGCACTTACAGAGAAGGTATCAGGTTCGACTATAGTATAAGTTTCTGATAATTGACAAGAATTTTTATCAGAAACAGTAATTGTATAATCCCCTGCAGCTAATGAAGAAATATCTAGCGTAGTTGCTCCAGTACTCCAAGCATAAGTATAATTACTAGTTCCTCCGCTTACCAATAATTCAATCTCTCCATTAGTTGAACCATTACAGTTTACATTTGTAATGGTGCTATTAATTAAAAGAAGGTCAGGCTCTGTAATTGTAAAAGTCATTGATGTATTACAACTATTTCCATCGACTAAAGTAACCGTATAAACTCCTGGAGCTAAACCTGAAATTTCATCCACTCCCGAAACTCCTGTGCTCCACGAGTATGCATAATTAATAGCACTATCTCCTCCAGTACCTACCACTTTAATTTGTCCATCGGAAGCGCCATTACACGATACTCCATATCCATTAAATTTTTGACTTGATATAGATACTGTATCTAATTCTAACAAAGGTGGCTCAGTCATCAGATAACTAGATGTGGCTGTACATCCACTTCCATCTGTAACAGTTACGGTGTAAGTATTAGGCGCTAGATTTTGAATTCCACTAATTCCACTTACACCATTGCTCCATGCATAACTATGAGTACCGTCTCCTCCAAATGCAGAAACCCAAATTTGACCATCTGATTCTCCATAACAAGAAACGCCGTAACCTGTGAAATCAGTAGAGGATATATAAGCAACATTAAGCCCTAACTCCGCAGATTCACTTAATGTGATAGCAGCTGTTGCTGTGCAACCATTTGCATCAGTTACTGTAACTTCATAAGTACCAATTGAAAGATTTAAAGTATCATCACTAGTCCCTGCTCCAACACTCCATGCAAATGAATATGGAGTTGTTCCTCCTTTTGGAGTCGTATAAATTGCTCCATCATTTTCTCCATAACAACTTATCTCAAATCCATTATAATTCGAGGTGCTATCAATTGTCAATATTAATTCCGCAGGTGTTCCTACTATTATTTCAAAACTATCTAAACAACTATTAGCATCAGATACAGTTACTGAATAGGTACCTGCTGATAGATTTTCAATTTTGTCAATTGTACTTCCTGTACTCCACAAATAAGTGTAGCCAGATGAACCACCAAATGCGGTTATTTTTATTTTTCCATTATTAGAACCCCAACATGAAGGGTCAGTAATACTACTTAATATTGTTGGACCACAATCATCTACATCCAAGCAATCAATTAAATTATCTCCATCATTATCTATATCGTCACCACAAATCTCTGGACCAAAAGAAATGGTAAATGCAGTAACACTTACTTCGGCAGGAATTACTCCTCCCCCCACTTCTGTCGCATTAATTACTTGTGCTTCTGTTACACCAAAACTGGTCGTATCAAGAGACCTAAGTAATATCTCAAACGAATCACTTTCTCCTATTGCCAATGATCCTAAATTTTCAATAAAAATTGTATCGCCCACAACTACATAACCAGAAACAGTACTCAAACTCATTTTTAAATAAGGTAAATCTGAACTTGGATATTCTCGTGACGTAATCTCAATCTTTTTATCTGATGATCCAGAACTTCTCAGGATCATTCCATAATTGTTTGCACTATTATCTACCCAGTTTTGAATATCAGAAGTAGGTAAATTTGTGGAAGTATATCCTTGATTCGCAGTAGAAAGGGATGCCATAGGTGAAGCATTATAATCTCCACCTGGAGTAGTCCATGATCCAGTTGAAGTTGCTTCCAACCAATTCGATTTATCCAAATCTCCATCTTCTAATCCTTCTTCCCAGTCTCGATTTAATAGATGTGCTGCTATATCATTTCCTTTTCCTTCACCTCCTGTGATATAAATATTCAACTCTGCCGATTCAACTGTTTTCCCAGTATGTCCAGATACATCAAATTGCATTAAACTATAAGCATCCTTTGAATCTTTACCAATAATGGATAGCTTTTCTGCACTACCATAATTTTTTTCATCATCCTCTTCTTCCAAATAATTATCCTTAGATGGATTAAATGTTACGTTCTCTATTGTCTTATGAAAATCAATAGATGAAAATTTGACGTGGCTAGAGGGAATAATATATTGTAGTGGTAAACTATCAATAACAGTAGTACCAGAATTAGAATAAACTACACTAAATGTTGTAACAGAACCTAGGAATGAAGTATCACTAGTCGAAGAAATCAATTCATTGGAAATTGAGATTTGTCCAGCCGTATCAAATGCTGTTTCTGTAGAAAAAGTTTTTGAAATATTATTTTTTGTAAAAAAAATACTTGCACCAACTGTAGAGAATAACAATAAAAGGGACGCAATGGTAGGTATCACCCCCATATCAAAAACCAGTTTCTTACTCCCCTTTTTAGGTTTTCCGAAAACTGATTGCTCCGTTTTATATAAATTTTTAACCTTGTTAAAAAACTTCATACCTAAACTGCGCTTTAAACCAACAAACACACAACTCATTCATAATCAATTACTTACAAACAAGTAATCGACTTAACAAGAGTGATCAATGAGTAAAAAAATATCTTAGTGTAAAGTTTTGGAAAGAAAAAATTTAAGATTTTGGTTTGAAAACTTGATCTGAAATCACATTTCAAATATGGATTTTCTTTAATCTATAAATAGGAAAACAATAATTATACCACGGAAGAGGAGTTAATAAGAATAATAAAATCCGGTTTATTTCTGTATCTTTTTTTACAGACATATTAAACTCATATAAACTTTTCCATCTAGAAGATGGTTATATTTGTATTTTAGAAAAACTGGAAAATAGAGACATGAAAAGACAAGCAGAAGCCATGCTTCCAACTGATTGGGGAAATTTCAATATGATTGCTTTCGCAGATGATGAAAGCGATAAAATGCCTCATTTGGCAATGGTTCACGAAAATTTTGACAACTCTAAATCTGTACTTTTAAGAATTCACTCAGAGTGTATGACAGGTGATCTTTTTCACTCACATAGATGTGAATGTGGTGAGCAACTAGATGCTTCCATGAAGCTTGCTGCTGAACAGGGTGGCATCATTATTTACCTTAGACAAGAAGGTCGTGGCATTGGACTAATCAACAAACTTAAAGCTTATAAAATTCAGGACACAGGAGTTAATACGGCTGATGCCAATACACATCTAGGCTTAGAAATTGACGCTCGAAAATATGACATCGCTATTGAAATAATGAAAGACTTAGGTATTAAAAAGGTCAAACTTTTAACCAACAATCCTGATAAAATTGAAGCGATCAAACATTCAGATATAGAAGTTGAGAAAAGGATTCCTCTTATCACTGTCTCTTATACACATCTCCGAGC
>OJFR01000617.1_pt1 | contig 11482 bp, 7 predicted proteins | sample 1594121 | NCBI WGS metagenome assembly OJFR01 (sample SAMN05416812, study PRJEB24817) | seawater metagenome | isolation source: Sea water | place: Canada:Atlantic | collected 2013-07 | reverse complement strand
TACACCTCTCTATTCGTCGGCAGCGTCAGATGTGTATAAGAGACAGCTTAATAACCAAATTAATTTATTGAATAAAATAATATTATTGAACTTCAATAAAAGAACAATCCCGTATTTTCAAATTGAAAATACGGGATTGTTCTTAATCTAGTTACTCTTTCTAAAAAAGCAACTCCATTTTAAAAATAGACTCGATACATTAAGTTAGGAAACAAACCAAACTGAGTGAGGTGACCTACTGAGTTCTCTTCGTTCTCATCGTAATACTCGGACACCTTACCTTTTGTATTGGTAACATTATCTAAATTAATAAAAATCTCATGGGTCGCTTTAGGTCGATTAAATTTATAACTAGCTGAGATTGTTATTTGGTAAATATCTTCCAACTTATTTTCATAAGCTTTTTCATAGTCCCAATAATTATTGTTCTCCGTTTCAACTGCTACATTCCCTTGTCCATCTCTTAGCAACGGAATGATTCGCTTACCTCCTCCGTAAAATATTTTACCGTTTAAGGAGAGCGTTTGATTTTTCTTTTTTCCAAGATTCTGAAATTCCTTACCCATCAAAATATTGAATAAATAGTTTCCATTGTATTGTGTATTTCGTTCCACACCTTCCAACGATTTGTAGGTTGAATTGTATAAAGAACCATTGATTAAAAAATAGTAATTGTTAGCAAGGAAACGTTCCAGCGTAAGTTCTATACCATAATTTTTTCCAGTCCCTTCATTGACTAAATCAACATATCTAAAGTCAAGGCCTTCATTTATTGTCGCGTAAAAACTAGTGTCATTATTTTCTACAGGCAAGTCATAAAGAGATTGATAATACACTTCTACTTTTGCCATTAAGTTTTTCGTGAACCGTTTTTCGTACCCCAAAACATAATGATGTGCTTTTAATAAACCAAGGTCTTTATTTGGTTCGATTACACTACCATCGGCCAATTCGACTTTAGTGAAATAATTGTGAATACTTTCCATCGTGCTGTGTTTACCATATCCAGCGTTAAGAGAACTGGTATTATTCAGTTTCCATTTTACCGCAAGTCTTGGTTCAAGCGTACTTTTATCATTGAGTAAAACATTCATATTTTGAACACCAGATACAATCGTGATGTCTTCGGTTAATCGATGTTTCCAACTCACAAAGTTTCTGACTGTACTTATATTTTCTTTAAAATCTACCACAGCGAATCTAGTCGTTCCGTCTTCTTGAAATCTACTTTGATTATTATCATAATTCAAAAGAGCATACTTCGAACCTATTTGAATTTTGTTTTTTGCATTCAATTTATTGTTATAAGTTATGGCGCCACGATAAGCTGAGTTGGTTAATCTACCTTGATAATTTACTTGCCTACTCAGAATAGAATCTCTTAAAAAATAACCTTGTTCATCCAATATTTTTTCAGTCTTTGATTCGAATACATCATCATCAATACCATTGCTTGAATAAGAAAGAGACGTTTTAAGATAACTCTTATCATTGATCGGTAAAGTATGAGTTATCCCGAAATTTGCAAGATGAGATCCTTTGTCAAAATCTTCAATTATATCAGGTCTCAAACTTCCGTCACCAGGTGTATCCCATAAGTCAGGTCTTACATCTTCAAATAAAAAACTACTCACCCCACCCAATCCGAAGAGAGAAAATGTTCCCATTCTTTTGGTAGGTAATACTATTTTGAAAGACGCATCTTGAAAATTTAATAATCCATCAATATCAGCCAGCCCAATATCATTGACTAAAGAAATAGTCGAATATCTATAGTTAATCAAAAAAGAACCACCATACCCTTTTTTGAAAGGGCCTTCCAAAGTAAGGTCAGTTCCTAATAATCCGAAGCCAAAAATTGCTTCAAATTTTTCATTATTTCCCGCTCTCAATTTCACATCGTAAACACCCGATAATACATCTCCATACTCTGGCGAAAATGCGCCAGTATAAAAATCAGAGGTGGCTAACAGATTTGTATTGAGCGCACTAATACCTCCACTTACTGAATTTTGGTCTGCAAAATGATTAGGATTTGTAATCTCTAAACCTTCTAAACGCCATTGAATATATTTGGGAGAATTCCCTCTCACAATAATATCATTGCTTCCGTCTTGCGTATTCGTCACCCCTGCAAAATTGGATAATATTCGTGAAGGATCGTTAAAAGAACCTGCGAACCGTTCGGTCTGTTCAATTGAAATAGAACGGGAACTCACTAGCGACATGTCATTTAATGCGGCTCCTTTATTTTTGTTTGCTACCACAACTACTTCATCTAATGTTTCGAAAGATTCCTGCATATTTAAATTTAAAACCACCTCTTTCCCAGAGTTCACTACAACATTAGGAAGGGTTTTATTTTCATAACCGATGTATGATAATTGTAAATTAATCCTTCCTAATGGAACGCTTTCGAATCTAAATTTGCCATCCTCATCTGTAGTTGTTCCTATTAATGGTTCTGTGCCAGCGATAACGATTTGCGCTCCAATGAGCGGTAATTTACTATCCGTATCTATTATGGTACCCCTTACTGTTTGTGTTAGGTTTTGGGTAAAAACCAAGGTGGCGAATAGAGCCATGATTAATGTTAATAAACTTCGTTTTTTCATTTTTGTCTTTTTATAAATGATTTGAAAATAGGTATTAGAATCTATCCCCAAGGAAGGTCAAAACCTCGGGTGGATGTTTTTAGAATAAAAATTTGAAAATTAAAATGAATAGGTCTTATCCCCTTTTCATAACTCAAAGATAAGGCAAGGGATAGGTAGGGTCGTTCGGATTTGCAAAATGGGACTTATTGGATGATGGTTGAAGATTACACATGGTACTTAAAGTTGAGGATACAGGCAGTATCGAAAAAACACGCTAACTTTTTAGTTGGCAATACACCAAATAAAAGCAATAGCGATTTGGGGCTTAGTCCAAACCGCTATTGCTTTTATACATTGTTTCCTTGATTAATTCATTAACTTATTCAAGGGTCTTTCCTTAATCAATTGAAATTAGCTTTTCAATAGTAGGAAAATTTATTTCTTCTCCTTTAGGCATATACTCTACAATTAAATCTCCCTTATCATCCTTTACTTCCAAAATAATTAACCCCGATGATTTTTCAGTTACACTTTTTATCGAGAGAAGTTTTTGTCCATTTCTCAAGCCACTTTTATACGCATTGCTGTTTTTATTAACTCCAGAAATTACTTCATTTTTAGCACTTTTAATAAAATCAAAACCATAATCAAAAGAGGTGTATGTGTTATTTTTGAGCGTATCGATTAACGGTGATTCTAAAGGGATAACTTCACCATTTTTTATATGCTTAGTGAGTAAATTAGATAGGTCTATTCCTATAGAATCAATAGCTATTTCATTCATTAATTCGAAATCTAAATTACCATTTATTTTTTCTTTAGATTTTAAGAGTGCTTTCATGTAATCCGTTAAATCATACTTTGAATTGGATTCATTTCTAATGTAACCATCCATGTAAAAGGCAAATGCAGCTCCTTTTGTATAAGCAATATTTTCTAAAGAACTACTAAAGTGATTATTTTCAGCGTAATAGTTTAATGATTTGTTAGCGTAAGGAGATAACCTATACTTCATATAATTTTGATTAATTAAAACCTTAAATTTTCTACTGGGAACGATGTCAGCTTTAACATTAATTAGCATCCCATAATACTCACAAAAACCTTCTGTGAACCATTTCATTTTTTCCCATTCATCATTGTTACTGGTGAAATTAGTCCCTATCCAGGTATGTGTAAATTCATGAGTATAAGCTTTTATGAAAATAGTTGGAAGGTTATTTTCAGTAAATTTACCTGACATGTATATAGCGAAAGAGTTATACATATTTCTTCCCCCAATCCTTCCACAGTCATTTCCTTTTTGAGTTAAGCTTATTACATAATCATTTTTGTGTCCAAAATAACCCCATAAATCTAAATTCGATTTCGCAACTTTCTCTAAAAGATGTGTTAACGAACTGTCTGGAAATTTATATTCCCCATAAATGAACGTATGAAAGTTGATATCATTAATACTAAATGTCGTCTTTCGATAATTACCACCAAAAAATAATACTTGCCCAATCTCCCCTATAGTTACACTCTTTGTATATTGTTTTACCCGCTGATCGTTCTTTTTTAAAACTCCAAAGTCATTTGCAACTTCCCATTCATTCGGGAACTTTAACCAATCTATTTTTATGTTAAATAACTCACTAATTGAATCCTGGGGTTCTGGTAGAATCAATGATTTATCAGCATAGAAATGAAAAAATTCTTTATTTATGACCGGTATGAAATAATTATCATCCTCACAATTTAAATAGGGTGTATCTTCCGAATAAGATGGGATTGAATATTTAATTACAATAATCTTTTCAGTACCAATATAAGAGTAGGTGTCGAAAGCAATTTTTATAAGCTCACCTTTAGAATCTAGCTTTATGTCTTTTATCATAGCTAATGTATCAAGGCTATTTCTATCAAAGTTTACAGGTATTTTAAATTTAGTAGTATCCTTTGATGGTCTGTGTTCATATTCAAAAGTGACATTTATTACAGATCGATCATCATTCAGTTCAAAAGAATAATTTAGCGTGTTTGAGCTAGATTCATTCTGGGAGCAACTATAGAAAGAAACTACAATTGCAATGCATAAAATTAGATATGATTGTATTCTCATTTTTATCTTGTTAGTTATGGTTAGTTATGGTTAGTATAATAGCAATAACCGATTATAGACACTTATTAATCTTGTAACAAAATACTTAGATAAAAGCAATAGCAGTTTGGACTAAACCCCCAAACTGCTATTGCTTTTATCAATCCTGACAATAACTTAAAATATACATTCAAAAAAAAAATCCTATTTTCTGTCATATTTTCTTCATGCTTGTCACTAACCTAAATAGAGACATAATTAATAATTTAAATAATAAGAAAATGACAAATTCAAAAAAGAAAGTAAATCAGATGCTCACTAGAAATCAAGTAATAAGCGCTATAGTATGGGCTATTGTTATACTCGCATGCTCTTACAGTATGGAGAGTTCAAATAAGGAAATAAATTATATTCTTATTGCAGGATTCTTTGTTGAATTCCTTAGAATATCTTCAACTAACAAATTCTTAAAAAAAGCCACCAATCAAGAGGAAATTTAATAGGAATAAATTCACCTTTGATTTTTCTTGATAAAAAACAGAAAGAAATAATATAAGATGCGAAGTAAATTGGAAGTAAATTTTGAACAGATACTAGAGGAAAACAAGAATAAGATATTCAGGATTTGCAGAATATATGCTACTACTCCATTAGAGCCTCAAGACCTTTTCCAAGAAGTCGTTTCTGAAATCTGGAAATCTCTTGATGGCTTCAAAGGCAAATCATCTATCAATACTTGGGTGTATAAAATCACCCTCAATGTTTGCTTACGCTCTAAGTTAAAATTAGACAAGAGTAATAATAAAACAGACCGTTTTGAATCCATTCATTTTACCCTCGTAGAAAAAGAAATTGATCTTTCTGAACAAGAAAAATTTAGATTTTTAAAACAATGCATCAGTACTTTAAATGAAAGTGACACCTCACTTATCGTACTTTATCTAGATGATTTACCTTATAAAGAAATTGCTTTAATTACAGGTTTATCAGAGAATCATATAGCAGTAAAAATGAAGAGAATTAGAAAGAAACTGTTTGAATGTATTGCACCAAAAATAAAATAAAATGTTAGAACAAGAATTAAAAAATATCTGGAATAATTCATCTCAAACAGAACATATCACTATTGAGACTTCTCAGTTAATCCAGGAGTTGAATGCTAAAATGAGTAGTATTCAAAAAGTAATTAGAATAAGAGACAGAAGAGAAATTGCTTCCTCTATAATTGGCATAATCATTTTTAGTTATTTACTCTATGAAATTCCTTTTCCAATTACCAAGTTCGCTTGCGTTATGTCCATTATTTGGTTTGCCTATGTTATTTTGACATTTAAAAAATCTAAAACACAGCACATAACAAGTCAATTGGACTTATCTGTAAAAGGGCAACTTGCACACCAGAAAGATGCGATGCAACATCAAGCAGATTTATTAAATTCTGTTGCTTATTGGTATGCCATACCCCCTTTTATCATTAATTGTGTATTTCTATTCGGCTTAGGAAATCCTGCAGATTACGATTGGATCAATAGCTTGGCAGAAAGTATATTACCGTTAACTGCCAATTTAAAAATAGTAACAATAATAGGATTGACTTTCTTTTATGGTTTTATTATTTGGATTAATAAAAGAGCAGTAACTAAAAATATAAATCCAATTATAGAAAAACTGAAAATGGTTAAACATCAATTGGAAACGGATAAAAAGAAATAGAAACTATTACCAATAGTTATTCTATTATTTTCTTTACTCGCTTCTATCGCAGTCTATAAACGTTATATAAAAGGAGCAATATGGCTAAGTTTTTTTCTTACAACGTCAAACTTTTTACTGGATTCCTTATCGCAGATTTTATCGCATGAAAGCCTACTGTCAAAAGCGTTATCATCACCGCCCCAAGTCCTCCTGCGACAAAGATCCACAAGGGAAGATTTGTCCTATATTCAAAATTGGCTAACCAGTCTGTCAATATATAATAGGCGATGGGGATGGCGAGGAAACAGGATATAAAAACCAATACGACAAAATCCCTTGTTAGCATTTTCCAAATATTAAAAGCCGATGCACCCAATACTTTTCGGATACCGATTTCCTTAGTTCGCTGCTCTACCACAAATGAAGCTAAACCAAATAATCCAAAACAACTGATAAAAATAGCGAGCACCGCAAAAATACTTGATAGCGATTCAATTCGTTCTTCCGCAGCAAATTTCAGATTATGCTCTTGATCGACAAACCTATAATCAAAAGGTATAGCAGGAAGGTGTTTATTAAATACTTCCTCCACTAAAGTTAGTGCCGCTGCTGTACTTTTATTAGGATTTAGTTTCAGAGTCATGCAATCCATATCTCGATTACCAATAGAATATATAGTTGGTTCAATAGCTTGGAAAGGGGATACTCTAAGCATATCATTAACTACCCCAACCACTCTATACTTAGTCGCTGAATTACCTTCTCCCCATGACACCATTTGATCAATAGGGTTTTCAAAGTTCATGTATTTGACCGCTGTTTTATTTAAGATAAATGCGACGGAGTCAGATCCAAATGCTCTAGAAAAATCACGTCCTTCAATTATCTCCCAACCAGCCGTCTTACCATAATCATGCGTCACTTGAATGGTCGCAAAATTGAGGGGAGCATTTGGGTCTTTTCCTTCCCACGAAAAATTACCATCATGAGAAAAAATACTGGTCATCGGACTGGTTGATTCCGTCATCTCTACAATGGCTTGTCTGCTTTTCAATTCTGACCGTAATAACTCATACTTTCCTTTGAAGTCTGGAGTATGGCTCCATATCATGATGGTATTATTAATATCATATCCCAAGGGACGATCTTTGGTAAACTGAATCTGTTTGGTCACGGCAATAGTACCAATAATAAGAGCGATGGAAACGGTAAATTGAAATACCACCAGTACTCTCCTAAATACAGTAGCTGAAGAACCAGTTTTGAAGGTACCTTTCAGCACTTCAACTGGACGAAAAGAGGACAGATATAAAGCAGGGTAACTTCCCGCAAATAATCCTGTAAGTAAAATAAATCCAATACTGATCAACCAAAATGGAAGGCTTAATATCGGAAGATAGAGATCCTTGTCAGCTAGCTCATTGAAATAAGAAATCGAGATAGCTACAATGATTATTGACAATGCAAATGATAGTAGGACTACCAAAAACGATTCGGTCATAAACTGATAAATGAGCTGACTTCTTACCGAACCTAAGGATTTTCGAATGCCTACTTCCTTGGATCTTCTTTCGGATTGTGCGGTACTCAAATTCATAAAATTGATACATGCCAGAACGAGTACAAATATTCCTATGATACCGAATAGCCAAACGAATTGAATCAGCCCTCCGGTATTGTTTCCATTTTGCCAATTAGACCTTAAATGCCAGTCTTTCATTGGGTGAAGAAATAGTTGTGGATGATAAGCCTTTTCGAATTCCCCTACATGCTCAGCGGTAATCATTTTAATTTTTTCGCTTACATCTTGTATATGTGCTGAGTTATTCAATTGTATGAATAATTGGTAAGCAGCGACATCCCAGTTATTTTGTTCCCGAGCATTTCTCACCCAAGCGTTGGAAGAAACGAAGAGTTCCCATGGTGCAATAAATGCCAAGTCATGAAGACTAGAGGATTTTGGAAGATCTTCATATACGCCGGTCACGATCACCTTCATCTCATTATTGATTTCCATCAATTTCCCCATAGCATCTTCGGTTCCAAAAAAAGTCTCAGCGGTAGATTCAGAAAGTAGAATAGAGCCTGGTTTTGACAAGCCATCATTTGTCCCTTTTAACATATTTAGTGAAAAAAGTTGAATAGCTTCTTTCCCCATATAATTTCCAATCTTTGTGAATTTTTTTTCTCCAGCCGAAAGAATTTGCGATTGTTCCCAAAAAGCAGTCACTAGGTGCTCAATGTCACTTCCGTATTTTGATCTTAGTTCAGCTTCTAATGGTACAGGAATAGTGGGAAGGGTTTCTTTTTTTCCATTGATCGTACGATGTTGCATAACCTGAGCAATGCGTTCATAGTTTTCATGGTATTCGTCAAACGATAATTCGTCCTGAATCCATAATCCTATAAGTATGGCTACTGCCATCCCTACGGCGAGTCCTCCTATATTGATAAAAGAATAAGCTTTGTTTTTGAGTAGATTACGGTAACCTATTTTAAAATAATTTTGGTACATGTGGAAGTAAGTTTTGTTTTTTATGGACTCCACTTACGGTTACCGACCAATAGTTAAATGGTTACATTGATTTTTTTATTTGTGGTTATTTCCACCTCCTTTACAAATCTTTGTTCGTGTTACTTTACCACTTCCTTCCAATAAGCCTTCGGCGTCTTCCCCATCATTTTTTTAAAGAAAGTATTGAAAACAGTTTTGGAATTAAATCCACTATCGTAGGCAAGAGCGAGAAGGGTCAGGTGCTGTTGAGTAGGGTCAGCGGCTTTTGATTTGAAAGCTTCCAAGCGGTAAGTATTGACAAATTCTGAGAAGTTTTTTTCGAAACCTTCACTCAATAATTGTGATAAATGATTGGAAGGGATGCCCAAAATTTCAGCCAAACTTCGGATAGTCAAACCAGTATCCAAATGGGGTTTTTCGTTAACCATCAAAGCTTCTAATTGCTCTCGATATTGTTTCAATGTCGCTTCATCAAATAATGGTTTTTTATATTTTCTTTTGGAAAAATCAATAGTTGACGTTTTACCAAAAATCTGTTTCATCAACTCTTGAAAGCGAGGATTCGATCGGAGTGATTTGAGTATAGGTTCAGGATAAAGATAAGGCATCATTGGTAACCTATGTCCAATTCCTTCTTCAATTAAATCTAGTGCTGCATCTTTGTTGTCCATCATCGTATGACAGAGAATCAGAAAATCTAGCGCGCTTCCCATCGAGTCTGTTTGCATAGCTGCTTTGAGTTTCGCTACCCCTTCTTCTGCTTCCAACATATTTCCCAATGCGGCATTTGCCAAAGTAACACCTCCTAATTTTAATAAATCCCCTGATCCATCTTTAGGGATATTTTGAAAGAATGCCATTCCTTCTTTCTTTTTCCCCAACAATAATAAAGAGCCTCCCCAATAAATTCCTGATAACGAATATTCAGGTTTTAAACTGTAACTTTTTTCAAAACAAACAATCGCTTTTTTATATTTTTCTTGTAGGTAAAAAATAAATCCTTTTAGGTGATAAGTTATTGCTGAGAAAGGATCCAGCTGTACTGCTGTTTCAATGTATTGCAAGGCCGCTTCTAGTTTCCCTTCTGCAGAAAGCGTTGAAGCCATACTCTGATAATAATCAATAACAGGCCGTACCTCTTGCACTTTATTCAGATGACGATAGGCAGCTTCGAAATCCCAATTTTGTAAAAAAGCAATCCAAGCCAAATTAAGTTGAGATTCAGGTAGATCTTTGTCCAATTCAATCGCTTTATCCAAGAAGGGTTGTCCTTTAGCAAAAGCTTCACCTGCTGGAACTTGCCCAGTAGTTCCAAGTATAGCGTATCCTTGATGTACTCCTAAATAAGCTAAAGCGAAATTAGGTTGTGCCGCGATGACTTTCTCTAAAATTGAAATCGCTTTTTCAAGGTTAGTTTTATTCATTTTTAATAAATGATACTTTCCTTTTAGGTACAACTTATAATTATCAACAGAGATATCTGAAGCAGCTACTAAGTGGTCTTCTATTTCAAAGTGGCCAAGATGTTCCCGCAATTTATCAGCAATTAACAAACTGATTTCATCTTGTACGGAAAATATATTTTCTATATTTCGATCAAATGTTTCTGACCAAAAATGAAAATCTTCATTCACATCAATCAACTGTGCTGTTACTCGCATTTTATTGCCGGATAAGCGAATACTACCTTCCAAAATAATAGAAACATTTAATTCTTTTCCAATTTGAGGAATTGGAATATTTTTATTTTTAAAAAAGAAGGAAGAAGTTCGAGAGGTCACTTTTAGCTCTTTAATTTTTGCCAAAGCGTTAATGATTTCTTCTGTCATTCCATCACTAAAATATTCATTGTCTTTATCAGAACTCATATTCACAAAGGGCAGCACCGCAATAGTTTTCATTAGTTCTTTTTGTTTCCCTTTGAGTTTCGAACGTTCTGGAATTATTATCCCTTCATTAGTTACTGAAAAAACTTCAACGGGATTGGCAATGTTTTTTAATTCAAAACGTCCTAAGGATTGAGTTGAAATTTGTTGCTGATTCTTGAGCTCATCATTTAATTTCCCAGAAAGTAATATTGCTCCAGCTACACCCATGCTTTCAATTCTAGAAGCCAGATTGACTCCATCACCATAAATATCTGTTCCATCAAAAACGATGTCTCCCATGTGCAAGCCTATTCGCAGCGGAACTGGTTCTCCTTCTTTTAATGCCTTTTGAATTTCAATGGCACATTCCACCGCTTCTACTCCACTTTGAAAAACGCTGAGTGTTCCATCTCCGAAATATTGCAAAATCTCTCCATGGTATTTTTTATGATACTGTTCGAATTCTTCGCGATGATGTGCTCGCTTATCGGCAGCAATAGCTTCATCCTTTTGCATCAAAGCAGTATATCCAACAATGTCGGTAAACATGATAGCAGCAAGTCGGCGAGTTTTTTCCTTTCCCATAGAGTAAAAAGCTTGTAATTATTTTTATAAACTTAAAGCTTACATGTCTGGTTACTGTGTTTCTTAAAGTGACAAAAATACGAAAACTTTGGAGCTGTCTCTTATACACATCTGACGCTGCCGACGAATAGAGAGGTGT